>Ga0209136_1000175_pt1 | contig 48302 bp, 44 predicted proteins | sample SaaInl0LU_22_DNA_FD_184640 | JGI IMG/M metagenome (GOLD analysis project Ga0209136, IMG submission 184640) | Marine microbial communities from expanding oxygen minimum zones in the Saanich Inlet - ESP_90LU_22_DNA (SPAdes) (version 2) | ecosystem: Environmental > Aquatic > Marine > Intertidal... | reverse complement strand
CCACGATAACAGTCACCATTACGGCAGATGTAACTCCTCCAGTGATTACCCCTCTTGGAGAAGTGGGCTACTTTTCAGCGTTTGGAGAACTTTTAGAAGGTGGTTTTTCTACAGATCGTCCTGAGGCACATACAGGGAGTAAGAACGAGGGTGCTGATCTTACTGGATTTTCTCAACCCTCTGGAGTGGATTGTTCTGGGCAGAAAACCTATGCCGAAGCCTTAGCATTGGTAGCGGCTGTAGGTGCAAGATTACCCACTTTACAGGAACTTCAATCTAATGTCACCCAAGGAACAGGATGTAGCTATGACGTTGAGTATATATGGACACAAACTTTGGGAAATAGTAATGGAGAACGAATGGTTGATACGGGGAGTTATGCAAATACAAACCCTCAATCCCTCTCAGAAACCTCCACCGCTTACGTGCGTTATGTTTATGACAATGAGCCTATTATTCCTGTGGTAGTAGAATCAAAAGTAGATTTAGGAGACCCCTATATCGATGCAGGTGCTACTGCCATAGACTTTCTGGATGGAGATCTGACCGATCGTATTGTAACGGTTAACCCTGTTGATACCAGCGTAGAGGGGAGTTATACGGTGACTTATAATGTAAGTGATGCTGCTGGAAACGTAGCCCAGGAAGTTACACGTACTGTTGTGGTTAATGGAGTTTTGAGTGTCATTGATTCTGATGCTTCATTAGGAGCTGGAATGTTGCTGTACCCAAACCCAACAAGTGAGCTGTTACACTTAGACCATGACACGGCAAAAGAACTAGATTATGTGATCTATGACCTCACAGGAAAACGAGTACAGTCTACTACCTGTTCAGGAACGCAACATGTGATCAACGTATCACCACTTGCCCCAGGGGTTTATGTTTTGGAAACCCATACAAGCCAACAAAAAAATCAGTGGCGTTTTGTGAAAGAATAAAATTTACCTATCAACATGAACATTCCTCACCTTCGGGTGGGGATTTTTTATGACTTTGATGCTATTTCTTATTCAAAACTTTTAATAATCAATAGGGTAGGCGTTCACCATTTTATTCAAAAGTCATAACCCTAGTAAGCTCACTATTTTTCAACTGGGCTTTGGCGGTTGTAAGATCTATTGGGTTTTCAGTCTCAAAGTGAAGAAATGAGGCTGTTTTACAGAGTTTTATGGTTTCTTTCAAGGCAATCGCATGGGTGTTTCCATGGACAAAATCCATCATGTCTTCTTTTGTTTCCCAGTGGGTAAAGGAATAGAATACTTGGATACCGACATTGCTCAATTCAGAGTCAATATTCCCTTTGCTTTGCTGAGATTCTAAATGTATTTGTTTAGAGAGTTTCAAAAACTCGGGTAGTAAAGCTCTTTTTTTTAGGGTGAATTCTCCTATTGAAACTATCATTGTTAGTCAAATTTAGCATAAAATTTACCGTTCCACTTTCCTTGTACACGGAGTACCTGTTCTATGATATCACGCACACATCCTTCACCACCGTTGATGGGAGAAACATATTTTGAGATGCCTTTTATTTCGGGAGCTGCATTTTGAGGGGCGCAAGGCATACCTACCAACTCCATAACTGGATAATCAGGAATGTCATCACCCATATAGACAATCTCTTCTGGATTAAGATTGTATTTTTGAATGATTTCATGGTATTTTTCTATTTTATCATGAACCCCCAAGTGTATTTCTGTAATTCCTAATCCTTGTAATCTAGACCGAACACCCTCACTACTCCCACCAGAAATGATACAGACAGGAAAGCCAGCATCCATAGCAGTTTTCAGAGCATATCCATCTTTGATATTCATATTTCTTACGAGTTGCCCATCAGGGAATATGGTGACCATTCCATTGGTTAAAACACCATCTACGTCAAAAATAAATGCTTTTACATCGTTTAATAATTCTTTATAACTCAGAGCCATGATTTTCCTGTATTGATTTTGTTAATATTTGATACACCTCTTTTTGTGTTCCTGACAGTTGGTTGAGCTGTTGTTTTAGTGTTGCCACATCATTTCTAACGGCAGGTCCTGTTTGTGCACTTTTAGGAGATAAAATTTGTGTTTTTAAAAAAGTTTCTTGCAATAGGGGTTGTAGAATCTTAAAATCTAGATCATTGTCTTTGCAAATATCATAAGCCATACCAATGACGCTATTGCTAAAGTTGTTGGCAAATACAGCCGCCAAATGAAGTTTTTGTCGCTTGTCTTCAGCAACAGGATGTACTTGTTTAGAAATCAGTTGGGCAAAACTTTTTAGGATTTCAAAATCCTCTTCTTTTTCGGTTTCGATACACAAGGGTGTTTTTGTCAAATCGATTTTTTTCTCCTTACTAAAACTTTGTGCAGGATACAATACTCCTCTTCGGTTTGCTTGTAACAGACGGAAAGAATTTGTGCCAGAGGTATGTACAACCAGTCCTTTGGTATGCAATAAATTTATGTTCTTGATTCCTTCATCAGGCAATGCAACAATATAAAGATCAGCTTTGTTTAAAGAATTCAAATCGGTTGTGGTTGGGGCAATGTCTTTGAAAGGCATCAAACCGTTCTCAGATCGATTATAAATTTCAATCAAATCCAATGAGGGGTGCGCTGCGCAACCTTTGATAAGGTGGGTAGCTACTTTACCAGTTCCAAGAATACCAATGCGAATCATAGTTGTCAAAAATAAGAACATTTTTGAAACTAATATTAAATTAATTTAGATTTGATTTAAGCACTTGGTAATGTATCTTTGAAGTCTAAAAATAAAACAGTATGAAATTAACATTAATAGCAATTCCTCTTGTTTTGGTGGGTATATATGCCTTCAAAAATAAAAAAACGCCTACAACCAATACCAAACAGTCTATTTACGATTTTGTGGTAAAAGATTTACAGGGAAATGATTTTGACTTTTCCACTTTGAAAGGGAAGAAAATTATGATTGTGAATACAGCCTCAAAGTGTGGTTTGACTCCTCAGTACAAGCAATTGCAAGAGATTTATAGTCAATATAAAGATTCAGAAGATTTTGTGATCATAGGTTTTCCAGCCAACAATTTTTTATACCAAGAGCCAGGAACTAACGATGAAATAGAAGAATTTTGTCAGCTAAATTACGGTGTGACTTTTCCTATGATGGAAAAGATTGATGTGAAAGGGAAAGATCAAGCTGAGATTTATCAATTCTTGACCCATAAAAAGTTTAACAAATACAAAGATTCTAGAGTCAAATGGAATTTTCAGAAATATTTGATTGGAAGAGATGGACAATTAGAAATGGTTGTAGATCCAAAAACAAAACCAAATGACCCAAGTGTTATTGCTTGGATAACGAAGTAAACATGAGTTTTAAACTAGACATACTTGCGATAGGTGCACATCCAGACGACGTAGAATTGGGCTGTGGTGCTACTATTGCCAAAGAAGTCGCTGCGGGAAAATTGGTTGGGATCTTAGATTTAACTCAAGGAGAGTTAGGGACAAGAGGTACACCAAAAATAAGGGCGATGGAAGCAGAAGCCTCTGCTGGAATTTTAGGAGTAATGGTTAGAGAAAATTTAGGCTTGCCTGATGGTTTTTTGGAAAACAGTAAGGCATACCAACTCAAAATAGTCGAAGTCATTCGCAAATACCAACCCGATATTATTTTGTGTAATGCCATTGAAGATAGACATCCAGATCATGCGAAAGCCAGTACTTTGGTTACCGATGCCTGCTTTTTGTCAGGACTGAGAGCGATCAAAACAGATTTAACTGGTGAAAATCAAGACGCGTGGCGTCCTAAAAACGTTTATCATTATATCCAATGGAAAGGAATAACTCCCGATTTTGTTGTTGATGTATCTGATTATATGGATGTTAAAGAAAATGCTATAAAAGCGTTCAAGTCTCAATTTTATGATCCACAAAGTAAAGAGCCAACTTCTCCTATAACCAGTAAAAACTTTTTTGAAAGTATCAGCTACAGGGCCAAGGATTTAGGGAGAATTATAGGGGTGAATTACGCGGAAGGTTTCACTGTTGAACGTTATGTAGCAGTGAAAAATTTATCAGATATTTTTTAAATTTTTCTTTGCTGTAACTAAGAATCCTCTTATATTTGCAACCGCTAACGCGAAAGCGCGCACATGGTGGTTGTAGCTCAGTTGGTTAGAGTATCGGTTTGTGGTACCGAGTGTCGCGGGTTCGAGTCCCGTCTTCCACCCGAGAGTTTAAAACTCTTTAAAATTCAAACGGTTTAAGTCGTGACTTAAACCGTTTTTTTATGCTTAATGATGTAGGTAGTCTTCGTGAAATATGAGTTTGCTTCGTTTTCTCATTTAACGCTTGTCCTTAGCCAATTCCTTAGCTCTGTCCACACAAGCAATTGTTCCATTTTTGATCAATTGGTGTACTTTGTTGTCCTCAAAGTTATTTAAAGCCGCACGGGTAGTTCCACCTTTAGAAGCTACGCGATTCATCCAATCTTCGAGAGAAATGTCGTTTTGTTTGTAGAGTTCTATCGCACCTTCAAAGGTTTGAGCGGTTAGTGTTTTGGCTTCTTCACTAGAAAACCCAAAATCTTGAGCAGCTGTAGCTAAAGCGTTCATAAAGTAAAATATATATGCAGTTCCGCTTCCAGAAATTCCGGTAGTGCTGTCAATCATATCTTCATTTTGTACTTCAAAAGCTTTACCTGTTGACTTCAAGATACTTCCAACGAGTGCCAAATTTTCTTTGTCTACTTCTTTAGAGCCTACGTAAGTGGTCATTCCTAGTTGGATAGAAGCTGGAAGGTTTGGCATGCATCTAATGATTTTGTTCACACCTAGCCCTTGCTGGATCGTTTCAATAGTCATTCCTGCCATGACAGACACAAATACTTGTTCTTTGTTGACGATGGTTTTGATGTCTTCAAAAACCAAGGGTGCAATCTGTGGTTTTACTGCCAAGAAAACGAGGTCTGCCTCCACGAGAACATCATAAGAGCTTGTTGCTTTCATTTTGTTCATCGCATTGATTTCAGCAATGCGTTCCTCAGATTTATCTATGATTTGGATATCGGCTATATTTGCATTAAAAATTCCTTCCGCATAGGTAAACCCCATGTTTCCTCCACCAATAACAATTATTTTTTTCATAAGTATGTGTTGAGCTATTTTTCGTTGTATTTTTCAATTCCTTTTTTAAGAATCTCTACAGCACGTATTAATTTTTCTTTTTTAAGCACATAAGCAATACGTACTTGGCTTAACGCTATGTTTGGAGTAGAATAGAAACCACTACCAGAAGCCACCATAACGGTTTGATTGTTGTCACTAAATTCTTCTAGCATCCAACGTGCAAATTTGTCAGCATTGTCAATGGGTAAATCAACCAAGCAGTAGAAGGCACCTTTGGGTTTCACGACTTGTATTCCTTCTATTTTTTCCAATTCTCTAATCAGCACATCTCTACGTCCAATATATTCTTTTCTCACTTCGTCAAAGTAGCTTTGAGGGGTGTCAATGGCAGCCTCAGCTGCAATTTGAGCCAGGGTAGGAGGGCACAATCTAGATTGTGCCATTTTCATTACGGTACTGATTAGTTCTGGGTTACGAGAGACAACACAACCTACCCTTGCACCACACATACTGTAGCGTTTAGAAGTAGAGTCAATCATGATGGCGTTAGGTTCCATTCCTTCTTCTTGCATTACCGAGTAGTGACCCTCTTCTGTATACACAAATTCACGGTATACTTCATCTGCAATTAAAAACAAATCATATTTAACGACTAATTTTTTGAGTTGTTTTATTTCTTCTTTTGAATACACTGTACCAGTTGGATTTCCTGGGTTGCAAATTAGTATGGCACGTGTTCTAGGGGTAATTAATGCTTCAAATTCATTGATATTGGGCAACGCAAATCCATCATTTATATTTGTGTTGATGGGAACAACGTTGACTCCAGCTGCAATTGAAAAACTTGTGTAATTTGCATAAAAGGGTTCAGGAATAATGATCTCGTCTTGAGGATCAGTGATACTTGCGATGGTAAAGTACAAAGCTTCTGAACCTCCAGTGGTAACCAAAACTTGTTCGTTATTGATATCTATTTGATGCCTTTTGTAATACCCTACCAACTTGTCTCTATAGGTTTCAGAACCGTTAGAAGTGGAGTATTCTAAAACCTCCATATCAATATTACGGACAGCGTCTAGAGCAATCTTAGGAGTTTTAATATCAGGTTGACCTATATTTAAGTAAAATATTTCTGTTCCACGTTTTATTGCTGCCTCTGCAAAAGGAACCAATTTTCGTATGGGAGACTGCGGGATATTACGACCTTTATTAGAAACTCTTAGCATAGTGTTTTGTCTATTTTAGCCTCACAAAAGTACAAAAATCTATTTGCCTAAGCTATAGAACTTTTTGACTTTAGCATTGAGTACAAAAAAACTGCTTACGTTTTTTGTAAGCAGTTTTTTAATGATGTGAATATGAATCTATTTCTTGATCACTTCTCCTTTGATCTTCAATACTTTTGGTTGGCCAGTAGCATTGGAAACGATTGTAACTGTTTTGGTAAATCTACCTACTCGTTTGGTATCATACTTTACCTTGATTTCTCCAGTTTTTCCTGGCATGATAGGTTCTTCTGGTTTGGTAGGTACGGTACATCCGCAACTCCCTTTTACACTTTCTATAATCAAAGGGGCACTACCTACATTCTTGAATTTAAAATAACGGACACCATCTGCTTCACGAGCAATAGTCCCATAATTGATGACTTCAGTATCAAATTTAAAAACAGGTTTTAGGGTGGTGTCATTCTCAGGGGTAACATGTTGAGCGACTGAAAACATTGGGGCTAGAGCCAAACAAATAATAAAAGCTAATTTTTTCATGATGATATAATTTTAAGTATAAATATATATTTTAAATTCAAATTTTCAATAACCATATCATTATTTTTTTTCTCCTGTGTATATTTGTATTTTTGCGAACCTGTTACATAACAAATATCAAGAATGAGTATTCCAAATACATACAACGCTACTGCAGTAGAAGAAAAATGGTATGACTACTGGATGGAAAATAATTATTTTCATTCCACTCCAAATCATAAAACCCCCTATACAATTGTAATTCCACCCCCAAATGTTACTGGGGTTTTACACATGGGGCATATGCTAAACAATACCATTCAAGATGTGTTGATCCGTAGGGCTCGATTGAGAGGCTATAATGCATGTTGGGTGCCAGGAACAGATCATGCTTCAATTGCTACAGAAGCCAAAGTTGTTGCGAAGTTAAAGGCAGAAGGGATCAATAAGGAAGATTTGACACGTGATGAATTCTTGACGCATGCTTGGGAATGGACAGAAAAGCATGGAGGGATTATTTTAGATCAATTAAAAAAACTGGGAGCTTCATGTGATTGGGAACGAACCAAGTTTACCATGGATGCTGATTTGAGTCAAGCCGTAAGAAAAGTATTTGTTGATTTATATAAGAAAGGAGAAATTTATAGAGGATACCGAATGGTAAATTGGGATCCTGAAGCAAAGACCACTCTTTCAGATGAGGAAGTGATTTTTGAGGAAAAGCAAGGAAATTTTTATCATATCAATTATCAAATAAAAGGGACAAATGAAGTCATTACCATTGCCACAACTCGTCCTGAAACTTTATTAGGAGATACTGCGATTTGCATCCATCCAGACGATGAAAGATATGCTCACTTAAAAGGAAAAAAGGCGATTGTTCCTATTGCAAATCGAGAAATACCAATTATAGAAGATGTGTATGTGGATAGGGAATTTGGAACGGGTTGTTTGAAAATAACTCCAGCCCATGATCAAAATGACAAAGTTTTAGGAGAAAAGCATGGCTTAGAAGTTATTGATATTCTCAATGATGATGCTACTTTAAACGAAAACGGCCTCCATTATCGAGGGAAAGATCGTTTTGTCGTTCGTAAAGAAATAGCCAAGGAATTAGAAGAAATGGGTGTTTTGGTAAAAGTAGAGCAACACCTTCATAAAGTTGGAACTTCGGAAAGAACAAAGGCGGTGATTGAGCCCAAAATTTCCGCACAATGGTTCTTGCGTATGGAAGATATTGTTAAGCCTGCATTGGATGCCGTTTTAAAAGAGGAAGACATAAAATTATATCCAAAACGCTATAACAATACCTATCGACATTGGTTAGAAAACATTAGGGATTGGAACATTTCTCGTCAACTTTGGTGGGGGCATCAAATTCCGGCCTTCTTTTATGGTGAGGGGGTAGAGGACTTTGTGGTTGCCACTTCAATAGAGGAGGCTTTACCATTGGCAAAAGAAAAAACAGGTAACAGTTCGCTAACCGTTGCAGATTTAAAACAAGATGAAGATGCATTAGATACTTGGTTCTCTTCATGGTTGTGGCCGATCTCCGTTTTTGACGGTATCAATCATCCTGAGAATGAAGAAATCAATTACTATTATCCAACCAACGATTTGGTTACAGGTCCAGATATTATATTTTTCTGGGTAGCCAGAATGGTTTTTGCTGGGTATGAATTTAAACAAGAAAAACCCTTTAGCAATGTATATTTTACAGGTATTGTAAGAGACAAGCAAAGAAGAAAAATGTCTAAGTCTCTAGGGAATTCCCCAGATCCTATTGCGTTGATGCAACAATACGGTGCAGATGGAGTTCGCGTAGGATTGTTATTGTCTGCCGCTGCAGGAAATGACTTGATGTTTGATGAAGACTTGTGTGCTCAAGGACGAAATTTCACCAATAAAATATGGAATTCTTTCAAGTTGATCAAAGGATGGGAAGTTTCTCAAACAGAGAAACAACCTGAAGCTTCAAAAATTGCCATTGATTGGTATAAAGCTAAGTTTCAAAAGACTTTGGCAGAGATTGATGCTAATTTTGAGGTTTATCGTTTGAGTGATTCTTTGATGAGTCTATATAAGTTGGTTTGGGATGATTTTTCATCCTGGTTTTTAGAAATGGTTAAACCCGCTTTTGGAACCCCTATGGATACAGAAACTTATAAAGAGATCATAGGTCTGTTAGAAGACAATTTGAAATTGCTTCATCCATTCATGCCTCACTTGACAGAAGAAATATGGCAATTGATTACCGATAGAAGTCCACAAGAAGCATTAATTATCGCTTCTTATCCAGAAGTTGTTCCTTATCAAGAAGAGATTATTGCTCAATTTGAAATTGCTTCAGAAGTTATATCAGGGATACGAACCATTAGAAAAGAGAAAAACATATCTTTTAAAGAAACCATTGATTTGGCTATTTTGAATCATGAACAAACCGCTAAAGATTTCGATAAAGTTATCGCAAAGATGGGGAATGTTGCTGATTTGTCTTATGTAGATAATGCCGTTGACGGAGCCTTGAGTTTTCGTGTAAAATCTAATGAATATTTCGTTCCGATGTCTGGTGCTATTGATGTAGAAGCTGAATTGGTCAAATTGAAAGAAGAGTTAAAATATACAGAAGGTTTCTTGACTTCAGTTCAAAAAAAATTAGCAAACGAACGTTTCGTTAACAATGCTCCTGAGCAAGTTATTGCAGGAGAGCGCAAGAAAGAAGCTGACGCTTTGGCTAAGATTGAAACTCTCAAAGCAAGTTTGAATTCTTTGTCATAGAAAGATGTTTAAGATAGATAAAAAGTTTAAGGCCTACGGGTCTTCAACTTTTTTTATACGTCATTATTGATTTCTACCCAATATCCATCAGGATCTTGAATATAGAATTGTTGAATTCCATCATTACGAACATAGTTTTTGTTAGCAGTGCCCAACCAATCCTCGTAGGGGATAGCTAAGGTTTGTAGATGTTCTAGCCATTCCTTTATGTTGGAAGTTGACAAAGCAAAATGAACAGCTTTATGGGTTTTTACGTCTAAGTGCGGTCTAGGAATGAGATGAAGTTGGTGCCCATTTCCCAATGATAGCCATCTTGTTTTTGAAGTGGACGCTGTATTTTCTATTTCTTCAAGTCTAAATATTTTTTTATAAAAAGCAATAGAGATATCTACATTTTTTACAGAAATAGCAACATGATTGAATGATAAAGAAAACATGAATTGATAATTTTGGGTGTTCAAATATCGATATTAATTGACTTAGTTTTGGTTCTTAACACATAAAATTAACTACTACAACTTAGCATTGAACATCCCACTTTGTTCTTTGCCCACTCGGGTCTTTTGGCAAACCATTTTTCATTTTCAGGTTGTTCATCATAAGGATTTTGAATCAGTTCATAGAGTTCGTTAATCAAGTCATAGTCACCATTTTCAGCAGCTTCTATTGCTAGTTGTGACATATAGTTACGTAAGATATATTTTGGATTTGTGTTGTTCATATTCACGATCCTATCTTTTTCTAATTGGTTTTCAGTGGCGAGTCTACTTCGATATTGATCAAACCACATTTCCCATGTTGCTAATACTTCTCCTTTTAGTTGATTAGGATGATAAAAAGCATCCAGGCAATCTTCAATTTTTTTTGCCTTGGCCAACAGTCTAAAAAAAATAGTCATGTCTGTTTCTATAAGTTTCAAATGACTTTCTAAATCATCTAGCAGTATTTTATCTTTTTCACTAGGGCTCTCAATACCAATTTTAGCGCTTCTCATTTTGAGGTTTTGAGATTCAAATTGAGTTTTATAACTGTTTAAAGCTTCTTCTAATGGGGGAGCGTCTTCTGTAACTAGGTATATAGCATTAGCGAGTTGATATAAGTTCCATAAACCAATATTTGGTTGTTGGCTGTAGCGGTAGCGTCTATTTTGACTGTCTGTTGTATTTGGTGTCCAATCCGTATCATAATGGTCCAGCCAACCATAAGGTCCATAATCGATGGTCAACCCAAGTATGGACATGTTATCTGTATTCATAACCCCATGAACAAATCCGACTCTTTGCCAATGAACAATCATGTTTACAGTAGCGTTTACAATTTCTTGAAAAAGCATTGCGTAATGACTTTTATTGTTTTCTTCTAAGTGAGAAAAATGATGGCGTATCGTGTAATTTAGAAGTGCTTTTAGATTTTTTTTATCATTTCTAGAAGCGAAAATTTGAAAGTTCCCAAAACGGATAAAACTTTCTGCGACCCTACACACTATTGCTCCAGGTTCATATGCTGGATTTCCATTGTACAAAACATCCCTCATAACTTGATCACCAGTCAAAGCTAAAGATAATGATCTTGTGGTTGGGATTCCTAGATGATGAATTGCCTCGGCACACAAGTACTCCCTGATAGAGGAACGTAATACAGCCAGACCATCTGCTGTTCTAGAGTAAGGAGTTTTACCTGCCCCTTTTAACTGCAAAGTTAGAGATCGATCTGTTAGAACTTGAAATAGATTTATGGCCCTACCATCTCCTAATTGCCCTGCCCAGTTGCCAAATTGATGTCCACCATAACACATGGCATATGGAAGGGTGGAGGGGTAAATGAAATTACCAGTAATGAGGTTGTTGAATTTTTCAGAGTTTAAATCTTCTACAGTAAACCCTACTTGTTTTGCGACTTCAGAATTGACATGGATTAATTTTGGCGCTTTTGTTTGTATGGGTGTAGCCAAAGAATAGCAAGCGTTTTCTACCTGTCGGGTAAAATTCTCTTTGATTGTATCTGCAGAAAGCTCGCTAAAAAAAGTGTTGTCAATATTTAATTTCATGTGCTAGTAGAATAACAAGGTATGATTTCTGAGGTGTTATTTTTTTAATTTATCAGCATATAGTTTCCTTAACCGTTCTAATTTTGGTCTCACTACCATAGCACAATATCCTTGTTCTGGATTTTGCTTATAATAATTCTGATGGTAGTCTTCAGCATCAAAATAGTTAATTAGGGGGCTAATTTCTGTCACTATCGTTTGTGTCATAGATTCCTGAACTGCTGCCGTTATATTTTTAGCTATTTCATGTTGTTCTTCATTGTGATAGAAAATGACAGAACGGTATTGAGTTCCTACATCAGCTCCTTGTCTGTTTAGAGTTGTAGGATCATGGGCAGTGTAAAATATGTGTAATATTTCTTCAAAAGAAATAATTTCAGCATCATATTCAATTCGAACAACTTCTGCATGTCCAGTAAGTCCAGAGCAAATTTCTCTGTAGGTTGGCGTACCCGGTACCTTTCCTCCACTATAGCCTGAAATGGCTTTATGGATTCCTGACACTTCATTGAAAAAAGTTTCTACACACCAGAAGCATCCTGCGCCTAGTGTTGCTTGGTTGATTTTGGACATTATTTTTTAATTAAAGATTCAGAATTGATACAATAGCGCAAACCGCTGGGCTTGGGACCGTCTGGGAATATGTGACCTAAATGGCTATCACATTGATTGCACTGCACTTCAACACGAATCATACCATGTGACTCGTCTTTTATGTATTTGATCGCGTTCGTCGTTATTGGCTGAGTAAAACTTGGCCAACCGGTACCAGATTCAAATTTTATATTCGCATCGAATAGTTCATTTTTACAGCAAATGCAACTGTATATTCCTGGTTCATGGCTAGTGCAGTAGGCTCCTGTATGCGCCATTTCGGTTCCCGCCAACCGTGTAATTCGGTATTGATTAGAGGTTAAGATTTCTTTCCATTCCTCTGCTGTCTTTTCAATTCTTTTTGTAGGTGTAGGGTTTCCATCGACTGTAAAATGTATAATATCTTTCCAAGTGATCATAGTTGTTTCTAATGGTTTACAGGTAAAGGTATCGAAAAGTGAACAGTTTGATTCATGTTTTTTTAAAAAACCATTATTCATATAGGGTGTAAACAGTATTTTTATATTGTACCTTTGCAAACGATTTTTTACTACAATGATGTCAGAAGATTCTAAACAAAATTTGGTTAATGATATGGAGGTCAAACAATGTATTGAAACATTGGAATCCTTGGTGGGTAATACCGATCAGTTATTTGAAATGCCAGAAGAACAACGTATTGCCTTGATGAAAGTTGCGGGTTTGCTTAGTAGACCTACTAAAGATGAACAAGACAAACGTAGAAAAAATGCTAAAAAAGCAACTAAGCGCAAGCAAAGAGAGCGTGAAAAACATGCTAGAAAAGAAACAGGGATTAGATCGGCTAGAGAATCTAATGTGTTTGAAGCTCCAAAAATGTTAAATATAGCGGAGATACAGGAGCAAGACCCTTCAGAATTAGAGTCACCAAGAAACTGTTATGTGTGTAAATCATTATTCACCAAACTCCATCATTTTTATGATAGTATGTGTACAGAATGTGGAGATTTCAATTATAGCAAACGTTTTCAGACTGCAGATTTAACAGGTCAAGTTGCCATCATGACTGGATCTCGTTTAAAAATTGGTTATCATATCACTTTGATGATGTTACGATCTGGAGCAACGGTTATAGCGACCACTAGGTTTCCTGCGGATTCTGCCATTCGTTTTGCTAAAGAAGAAGATTTCCAAGACTGGGGACATCGTTTGCACATCCATGGTTTAGATTTAAGGCATATCCCAAGTGTAGAAATTTTTTGTAATTATATTGAACAGAAGTATCATAGATTAGATATATTGATCAATAATGCTGCTCAAACCGTCCGTAGGCCCGCTGGTTTTTACAAGCATATGATGCCCGTTGAAGAAATGTCTATAGCAAAACTACCTGTGAATGCTCAAGAATTGCTCAAAAATCACTATGATTGCTTACATGAATTAAAACAGTTGAGTAGCGCAACAGAAGTCAACAATAAGAATGCCCCCGTCACTTGGCATGGTGAGGAACCAGGAGTAGGGCTAAGGGCTTCGGCTAAACTTTCACAGATTCCTTATTCTTTTGACAATTCACTAGCGACGACAGAGGTTTTTCCAGAAGGGGAATTAGATGCTGACTTGCAACAAATAGATCTTAGAAAAACAAATAGTTGGCGTCTCAAAATAGGAGAGATAGAGACAACCGAAATGCTCGAGGTTCAGTTGGTGAATGCTGTAGCTCCATTTGTTTTGATCAATCGTTTGGGTGATTTGATGAAAAAGGAAAATACAGGTCAAAAACATATCATTAATGTTTCTGCAATGGAAGGTAAATTTTATCGTTTCAAAAAAGAAGATAGACATCCTCACACCAATATGGCAAAGGCGGCTCTGAATATGTTGACACATACTTCTGCCTCAACATTTGCAAAACATGGTATTTTTATGAATGCGGTGGATACAGGATGGGTTACAGATGAAGACCCAGCCGAATTGTCTAAAAAGAAAGAAGAAATCCATGATTTTCAACCTCCACTAGATATTGTTGATGGAGCTGCTAGGGTCATCGATCCTTTATTCGACGGCATCAAGACAGGAAAACATTGGTGTGGTAAGTTTTTGAAGGATTACAAACCAATAGATTGGTAGGGTTTTGGAACATTGTTTTTTCAAGGTTCGGGGTGAAATTAACTAAAAAACAGATTGTTTTTAGAACAAAGCGATTGCCATACCAAGTAAAATAGCAATGAATTTAGGGTAGCTAAATTTATGGTTTTCAGAACTTTCAAAAAGAATAACTGTAGAGATATGCAAGAAAATACCAATGATCAAAGCAGTGATTTCGTGTTGAAAATCCTGGAAAAAATTAATTTTTGAAGCCAGGTAACTTCCGAGTGGACTCATCAAAGCAAAAGTAGTCATGAAGAAAACGATTTTTTTGAGATCGTACTCATGCTTCAGAAAAAACGAAGTCAATACAATTCCTACAGGAACTTTATGAATGACAATGGCCCAAAGAAATGATTGATTGTTTGCGTATCCCAGTGGAATTCCCTCAGAGAAGGCGTGAACACACAGGCTAGCAAAAAGCATCCATGGAAATTGTTTTTGTACATCATGAAGATGTACATGACCATGTTCAGCTCCTTTGGAAAAAGATTCTAAAATCAATTGAATGATGATTCCTATCAAAATAAAAACCCCAACGGTTTTGGTATTGATCTGTTTTTGTTGTTCGTGAGCGTGGTCTAAAATGCCGAATGCTTCAGGTAGCAAATGGCTGATCGTCATTGAAAGCAAATACGCTCCACTAAAAGCGAGCAGCAGTTGAGTAAACTTTTTGCTAGGATGACTAAAATTTACAAACAGTACACTTGCCAATACCGAAGCTACTAAATAAAGGTATATCATTTTGTTAAAATCAAAATAAGCCTATCTGACGTTGAAAGGTCAAACTCAGATAAATTATAATCGCCAAAGATATGTTTAATTTTTAGATTTGATTGCTTACAGTAGGATTTGAATTTGTCCAAGTTGATGGCTTTTACTCTTTCTTGAAAATAAAGTTCTTCTCCTTTTTCAGCTACATTAATTTCTTTGGTAATAAAACCGTTGGTGACCTTTCTTTTGATCCTAAATGTTATGCTGTCTTTGATAATGGTTTGTTCACGAACCAGATTTTTAATGACTTTATCTACATTCATGTAATCAATGACCGCGATACCCTTATCGTTTAGACAAGCTTCTATATTTTGAAGTACCTCGAGGTCCTCCTGGTCCTCATCAAAGTAACCAAAACTTGTAAACATATTGAATACAGCATCTACTTTGATACCATAAGGTTTACGCATGTCTTGAACTTTAAACTGTAAGGATTCATTAGCGAATTGATTGGCAAAATTAATACTGTTTTCGGATAAATCTGTACCGATAACAGGATATCCAAGAGAGTTTAAAAAAATAGAATGCCTTCCTTTTCCACAGGCTAAATCAAGGATTGAATGGTTTTTAGGGAGTTTTAGGAATGAAACTAAGTTTTGCATAAAATTTTTAGCTTCATCGTCATTTCTGTTATTGTATAAAATATGATAGTAATGGGTGTTGAACCATTCTCCAAACCATGTTTTGTTGTTTTTCATCTACTTTTTTAATTGATGCCCAAATTTAGTTAATTTATTCTTTATTAGTTTTATTCAAATGACATTACAATCAATTACTTTTGTACTGTAAAATATACAAGTATATGGGAGTTAATTTTAAAATGGTAGCGATTACCTTGCAGGGTTTAGAAGAGGTGTTGAGTAATGAGTTGAAACAATTGGGAGCTCAAGACGTAAAAGCTGGTGTGAGAATGGTTGAGTTTGTTGGAGACGAAGGTTTTATGTACAAGGCCAATTTGTATTTAAGAACTGCAATCAGAATTTTAAAACCCATCATTAAATTTAAGGTGAGAAATGAGGATGACTTGTATAAGAATTTATTGAAAATTCGTTGGGAAAAATATATGGAAGTAACTGGAACCTTTGCAACTAAAGGGACCAATCAGTTTAACGGTATTACGAGTAATACCCATTATTTAGCCTTGAAAACTAAAGATGCCATTGCAGATTATTTCATGAGCAAATATGATGCTAGACCCAATGTTGATATCAAGCATCCAGATTTAAAAGTAAATGTTCATATCGATCGCTATGGATTTTGTACGGTATCTTTGGATAGTTCTGGAGATTCATTACACAAAAGAGGGTACAGGGTCAACACCAATTTAGCTCCAATCAATGAGGTTTTAGCAGCTGGTTTGGTTTTGTTGTCAGGGTATAACGGAGATCAAAACTTCATTGATCCCATGTGTGGATCTGCAACTATTTTGATTGAAGCAACTATGATTGCTTGTAATATTCCTTCAAATATCAATAGAAAAGAGTTTGCGTTTGAGAAGTGGAAAGATTATGATGAAAATTTGTTTTTTGCTATTCAAGATTCGTTGATCAAAAAAATTAGAGATCCACAACGAAAAATAATGGGATTTGATAAGGCCCCGTCTGCGGTTAGAAAAGCGAATGAAAATATTGCCAGTGCAAATTTAGAAGAGTTTATAGGTATTCATCATATTAACTTTTTCAATTCTAAAAAGGAAGTTTTTGGTCCAACAACTATTTTATTTAACCCTCCTTATGGTGAACGATTGAAACTTGATGACATTGAAGGGTTTTACAGGAGCATAGGAGACACCTTAAAGCATCATTATAGTGATTCTTCAGCATGGTTTATTACGTCTGATATTGAAGCTTTAAAGTTCGTGGGCTTAAGGACAAGTAGGAGGATAGCAATAAAAAACAGTGATTTAGACTGTAAATTTGTGAAATACGAAATTTATAAGGGAAGTAAAAAAGCCTCTAAAAATGATAATTAAAAGCCAAAAACGTTTTACACCATCGCAAAACGTTTTTGGTTATTCTATGGTGTCATATTCAATCAGGTACAACACTTCATTTTCTTTTTTGTAGTGGTATTCCTCTCTAGCAAAATTGTTTACTTTTTTTTGGATACTGTGTTCCTGTATTGTTTTTCTGTTCTTTTCGATTTCGGAATTGTAAAAATCGATCGCGTTCTCTAACTTATCAATCTGTTGATTGTATTCCATCTGTCGCAAGTAGGAGTTGGCGTCAAAAAAAATCATCCAAATGATAAAAACACTAAGGATTGTTCCTGAGGTCTTTTTGTTTTTTAGGTTCCATTTCATTAGGTGCTTATTTTGAACGTTTGAAATATTGTACAACACGCGTTTTTAGGGTGTCTTTACTTTTGCCTTCTTGTTTGTAACCGTATCCATAACCGTACCCATAACCATAACCATATCCATATCGATAACCATATTTTGAGGTTTGAGAAAAGTCGTTGATGACAAAAGCAATATTGTGTACTTCATTGTTGGTGTACTTTTGATCAATCATTTTCAGCATACCTTTTTTTGTGTAACCCTGTCTTGTGATATAAAGGTTTGCATCTGCATATTTCATCAAGTCTAGAGCATCAGAGACCAAACCAACAGGTGGGGTGTCTATAATTATATAATCATATTTCGCTTTTAGAATTTCAAAGAGTTTTTTGGTTGCATCACTTGAAATCAATTCCGATGGGTTTGGAGGGATGGTCCCTGTGAAGATAAGTTCAAGGTTTTTTATAGGAGTTTCTTGGGTTATATTTTCTAATGACTCTTGACCAATGATATAGTCAACCAAACCTTTAGAGTTTCCCATGTTGAAGTCTTTGTGGATCTTAGGCTTTCTTAAATCGAACCCTAAAAGAATAGTTTTTTTGCCAACCAAAGCAAAAGAACTTGCGATGTTCATGGAGGTAACGGTCTTTCCTTCTCCACTAATGGTAGAAGTACACAATATGGTTTTGTTGTTGTTCTGATGATCTCCTTTATGAAACAAGTATGGGATATTAGATCTTAAAGCTCTGTAAGATTCTGCTACAGGTGAGTTAGGGTTATTTAATAAAACCAAATTAGAATTTTTGTTATTTTTTCCAACGACTCCAACCACAGGGATATGATACAACCGTTCTATTTGTTCCACTGTATAAATGCTATTATCTAAAGCCTCGAATAGCGTAATCAATATCAAGGGAAGGATAACCGATAGGAGAATGGCAATGATATAATTAAAGGATGATTTTCTTGCCAACGGATCTTGGCCAATATCTTTTGCACCATCAATTATATTGATACTCGATGAGTTTGCTGCAATTGCAGCACCAGCATCATAGCTTTTTTGTTTCAAATGATTGTAATTGATTTCTGAAATGGAGTAACTCTTCTCAAGCTGAATCAATTTGTACTCTTTAAGAGGTAGGTCCTTGATAGATGTTTTGATGTTGTTTAAATCCTCTTTTATGTTACGAGATTTGATGCTGTTATACGATACTAAGGCATCAATTCTACTTTTGATGTTTTGCTTAGATATTTTTATTTTACTTTCTAGATCGATAAAATCAGGATGTGTGGGGTATACGTCATTGACGAGTAGCTTTTCTTTGAGCAATAAGAAGTTAATCAATTCGGTAAGACTCGCTTGCAATCCTATATCTGTAATTTCACCTAAAGGAATGTTTTTGATATCAATGTCTTGCGTAAGGGCATTGTTTTTTAGCCTTAGCAATAACTCTGTGTTGTTTTCTAGTTCTTTTTTCTGTTGGTTGTAGTTTAAGATTTGCTCGTATGCTTCTTTTCCTTCGTTTGATAGTTTCAATGCATTTTGAGATTTAAAACTAATCAGGGAACCTTCCAGATCTTTCAATACATTAGATTCGACATCAAAAAGGGAGTCTATAAATTTTTTGGTTTGCACCGCATATTTTATTTTTTTGTTCCTTTCTGTTTCTCCAAGGATATATATTGTTTTGTTAATGTAATCAATCAAACGTTTTTTATTGGTCCCTTTTAGATTGATGTCAAGCAAAGAAGTACCTGTCACAGCAGTTTTAACATCAATATTACGGTAATGAGAGACTATTTTATTGAAAGAACCAAAGCTGATGTAATAATCAGTATTTGGTTTTGGTTTCTCAAGCAGATTGATGTTAAATTCACAAAAAGGAGTTGTAATTTTTTTATCAACGTCAAAGTTTTTAAGGTATTTGCCCCCGTCAAGGACAAACGGTTTGGTCACTTGCTTGTTGTAGTTGTAGAGTTGAATTTCTCCACTGTCTTCTGGTAGACTCAAAGAAACCTGTACCTTATTGGAATCTATGAAAACCAGTTTTATTTTATGATTTTGAATCTGGTAGCAATCGGTATTTTTTACTTTGATCTTGAAAGGGGTATATCCATAGACATCTTTATATCTTGTTTCAAATAAGATCTTTTCTTTTTCAAGATAATTGATGTAGCATTGTAAACTTGATACTACTTTCTCATTGTGGGTCCTAGATTTGAAATCCGCTTTTACAGACTCAACCATATTACTTGCTCCACCCCAATTAAAAGAGATATTTGTGCTGGAGGTAAGCATTGGATTTGATTTTTCGTCTATTGCAATTAGGCTAGATATTTTGTAGGTATCTTCCTCCATCATGTTTCTATATTTGGCTATAGCCAAACATAAAATAAGAGTTAGCGTAAATAGTTTCCAATAGCTAATCACTTTGAGTAAGTAGCTTTTAACGTCAATTGTTCCTAAATCTTTACTGATGTTTTTTGTATTTTTTTCTGACATTAGTGTTTGATTTATAGTGAATTAACAAACAAGTAGGTTGTTATAGCTACTGTAAATGTGGATAGGATGGTGTTAAACACACTTAAACCTGTCGTTCCTAAACCAATTGGTTTCTGTTTGATGGGTTTGATGTTGATGATGTCGTTGTTTTGAAGCAAAAAGGCTTTTGCTTTGAATACATCTATGTCTGTTAAGTTTACTTCATATTTTTTCAATCCGTCTGTCTCTTGCCTTATGACCTCTACATTGGTTCTGTTACCATACTGTGTGATGTCTCCAGAATTAGCTATCGCATCAACAATATTTGCTTCGTATTGTAACAAATAGTTGGTGCCAGGTTTGGTAATTTCTCCTATAACAGTGTATTTAATTCCCGCACTCTTGACATCAACATAAAAGCTTTCAGAATTTTGAATGTATTTGGAAAGTTCTTTTTCAATGAGAATCCTGATTTCGTTGATGCTGTACCCTAAAACATTCATTTCTCCGAGGTATGGCAGTCTTATGTTACCTTTCGCATTTATTCTGTATCCAGATAAATATGGGTTGATGTTTATATTGTTGTTGGGGTTTAACTGATCCGGAGATAATGCATTGAAAAAATTTGTTAATTCTTTGTCTTTTGAGCTGATTTTGATCAAAAGAATGTCATTCACTTGTGTTTTGAAAATTTTATGCTGTAAATTGTATACTTCATGCTCTGTATCTCCTTGTAAGTAGACAATTTTTTTGTTGCTCACACAAGAAGTTAAAAAAGAAATAGAGATGAAGAGGAGGAGAAGTTTTTTCATATCAGCAAAACATTTTCGATTCAAACAAATATAAAATTATAAAATTTATTTTCTAAGTTTAATTTACTTTACTTTTACATTTGTTTTTAATGTTACCAATGATAAGTAAATACCTTAGTTTTTTGGCCAAATCAACCAATCAGCATGGAGTTCATTCTCCATTTGTGTATGGTTTAGTCACCTCTTGTATTTACAAGAAATCATCACCTTCCGTAGAAGATCAATTGAAGATTTTCTTCAAACGGATAAAGCAGAATCATACAGAAATAAGGATTACAGATTTTGGAGCAGGTTCTAAGTATTTTAAAAATAACAAAAGAAAAGTCTCAGCATTAGCCAGGAAAGTTGGTATATCTAAAAAATATGCGTTGTTGTTAAATAGATTGGTTTCCCATCTAGAGGTCAATCAAGCTCTTGAGTTAGGGACTTCAATAGGACTTGCAACCATGGCAATGTGTATTGACAATAAGAAAATTAAAATAGATACTGTAGAAGGATGTAGTGAAATTACGAAAGTGGCAACATCACAGTTTGAGCACTATCAAATTAAAGATCAAGTTATTGTTTATAACGAAAACATAAAAAATATTCTACCGGTATTGACGTCAACAAAAAAATATGACTTGGTTTATGTAGATGCCAACCATCAAAAAGAAGCAACCTTAGATTATTTTGAGCAGTGTTTACAAGCGAAGCATAACGATTCTGTTTTTATTTTTGATGATATCAATTGGTCTGAGGCCATGCAAGAGACATGGGAAACAATAAAAAGTCATTCAGAAGTTAAAGTTACGATTGATTTATTTCGATGGGGATTGGTGTTTTTTAGGAAAGAACAAAATAAAGAACATTTTAAAATAAGATTTTAAAGATGAAAATATACACAAAAACAGGAGATGAAGGAGAGACTTCATTGTTTGGAGGAAAAAGAGTTTCTAAATCCCATACCAGAATTGAGGCTTATGGTACAGTAGATGAATTGAATTCTTATTTAGGGCTTTTAAGAGACCATAACATAGACGAGAGTCACAAAACTTTTTTAATCAAAATCCAACAAGAGTTATTTGCTGTTGGTGCTTTTTTAGCAACTCCCCGAGAAAGTGAGACTTTGAAAAATGGAAAAAAAAGACTGGAAATTGATCCTTTCGGACTCAAAGGAATAGAGATCATAGAAAAAGAAATAGACCTATTAGATCAGCAATTGGAGCCCATGACTCATTTCATCATTCCTGGCGGTAATTCAATAGTGTCACATTGTCACATAGCAAGAACCATTTGCAGAAGGGCAGAGCGAACTTGTGTCTTGTTACACGAAAAAGAAGGAATCAATAAGTACATCATTCAATATTTAAATAGGTTGTCAGATTACTTATTTGTCTTGGCACGAATGTTGTCCAAAGAACTAGGAGCAGATGAAATCAAGTGGATTCCATCTCAAACAGAATAAGTTCTTTAAAAACGTAAAAAAAACTTGACTTTTTTAATTAAAAAATTATTTTTGCAATAATTATAATTTATAAAAAATGTATTGGACTTTAGAATTAGCTAATTACTTAGCAGACGCACCTTGGCCAGCTTCGAAAGATGAATTGATCGATTATGCAATCAGAACAGGAGCGCCATTGGAAGTGGTAGAAAATTTACAAAGTTTAGAAGATGAGACTGAAATCTATGATGATATTGTAGAGATTTGGCCTGATTATCCTACCGAAGAAGACTATCTTTGGAATGAGGAAGAATATTAAAGTATTTAAATGAAAAATAAAAAAAGCCTCAATTTAGGGGCTTTTTTGTTTTTTTAGACATAAAACATAAAACGATGGGCATATTAGACTCTGTGTTGAAAGTATTTGTTGGTGATAAACAACAGAAGGATTTAAAATTATTACAACCAATTATTGGCGAGGTGAAAGCTTTTGAGGATACCTTAAAAAGTCTGACCAATGATGAGTTGAGAGCTAAAACTCAAGAATTTAAAGATTTAATTGTTTCTGGTACAAAATCTATAGATGATGAAATTGCTATTCTTGAAGAAAAAGCTAAAACAGTCGCTATTGATGAAAAGGAAGCGGTCTACAATCAAATAGATGCTTTACAAGATCAGGCCTATGCGGCATCTGAAAAAGTGTTGAATACCATTCAAGCAGAGGCTTTTGCGGTCATCAAAGAAACAGCAAGGAGATTTACGGAAAACAAGCAAATAGAAGTGACTGCAAATGCGTATGATAGACAATTATCTGCGAGTCACGCATACGTTGCATTAGAAGGAGAGGAAAAAGCCATCTGGCACCATACATGGAATGCTTCTGGTACAGATGTCACTTGGAATATGATTCATTATGATGTTCAGTTGATTGGTGGATCTGTTTTACATCAGGGTAAAATCGCTGAAATGATGACTGGAGAGGGGAAAACTTTAGTGGCAACTTTACCGATATACTTGAATGCTTTGTCTGGAAAAGGAGTTCATGTGGTGACGGTCAATGATTATTTGGCAAAACGTGATAGTGCTTGGATGGCACCTTTATTTCAATTTCATGGATTAACCATAGATTGTATTGATCACCACAGGTCTAACTCACCAGAAAGGAGAGCAGCATATAATGCTGATATTACCTACGGAACTAACAATGAATTTGGATTTGATTATTTGCGTGATAATATGTCAAGTACCCTTGAAGATTTGGTACAACGCAAACCAAACTATGCGATTGTGGATGAAGTAGATTCGGTTTTGATTGATGATGCTCGAACCCCTTTGATAGTGTCTGGACAAGTTCAAGATGGAGATAGACATGAATTCAATGAGTTAAAACCCAAGGTTGCAGATATTGTAGCATTACAAAATAAATATTTGGTAGGCGTTTTGGCAAATGCCAAAAAATTGATCAAAGAAGGAGAAACCAAAGAAGGTGCCTTTCAGTTGCTGAGGGTATACAGAGGTTTACCTAAAAATAAAGCCTTAATTAAATTTTTATCACAAGAAGGGATTAAGCAGTTATTGCAAAAGACGGAAAATCAATACATGGCAGACAATAATAAAGAAATGCCTGTTGTAGATAAGGAATTGTATTTTGTGATCGAAGAAAAAAACAATTCTATTGAGCTGACTGAAAAAGGAATAGCTACTTTATCAGGAAGTGACGGAGGTAACTTTTTTGTGTTGCCAGATATTGGAGTTAGGATTGGAGAACTAGAAAAGCAAGAAATTTCTGATGAGGAAAAAGCTGCACAAAAAGAAGAGTTGTACAGAGATTTTAGTATAAAGAGTGAAAGAATACATACCTTAAACCAACTTCTGAAGGCTTACACTTTGTTCGAAAAAGATACGGAGTATGTCGTTATGGACAACAAGGTGAAAATTGTTGATGAGCAAACGGGGCGTATCATGGAAGGTCGCCGTTATTCCGACGGATTACACCAAGCTATTGAAGCCAAAGAGGAGGTTAAAATTGAGGCGGCCTCTCAAACCTACGCAACTGTTACGTTACAAAATTACTTTAGAATGTATCGTAAGTTGTCAGGTATGACGGGAACTGCAATCACAGAGGCGGGAGAATTCTGGCAAATTTATGAGTTGGATGTTGTTGAAATTCCGACCAATAGACCTATAGCTAGGCAAGATAAAGAAGATTTAATCTATAAGACACAGCGTGAAAAATACAATGCAGTTATTGAAGATGTAGTCAAATTGGTAGATGCTGGTAGACCTGTTTTGGTTGGGACAACCTCAGTTGAAATTTCGGAGCTATTGGGAAGGATGTTGTCAATTAGAAAGATCAAGCATAATGTATTGAACGCAAAATTACACAAGAAAGAAGCAGACGTCGTTGCAGAGGCAGGAAAGCCAGGAATTGTAACGATTGCAACCAACATGGCCGGTCGTGGTACAGATATCAAATTGTCTGATGAAGTAAAAGCTGCTGGAGGTTTGGCCATTATTGGTACTGAGCGACATGATTCTAGACGAGTGGACCGACAGTTGCGTGGTCGTGCAGGTCGTCAAGGAGATGTTGGTTCTTCTCAATTTTATGTGTCGTTAGAAGACAATTTAATGCGCTTGTTTGGTTCAGATAGAATAGCCAAAATGATGGATAGAATGGGGCTAGAAGAAGGAGAAGTCATTCAGCATTCTATGATTACCAAGTCCATTGAAAGGGCTCAGAAAAAAGTAGAAGAAAATAACTTTGGTATCCGTAAGCGTTTGTTGGAATATGATGACATCATGAATTCCCAGCGTGAGGTTGTTTACAAGCGTAGGCGTCATGCTTTGGATGGAAAGCGTCTTCAAGTAGATATCGCGAATATGATTTACGATGCTTGTGCTGCAATGGTAGATGACCATAAAGTTACCAATGACTATAAGAATTTTGATTTTCAATTGATTTTAAATACTTCGATGAATTCACCATTCACAGAAGAAGAATTTACCAATACTCAGCCACAAGAGTTATCAGATAAACTGTATGATATTGTTATGCAACACTATACTGATAAGATGCTTAGAAATGCCAATTCAGCTTTTCCAATCATCAAAAATGTGTATGAAAATGAAGGGGATAAATATGAACGCATTGTGGTTCCTTTTAGTGATGGTGTAAAATCCTTGAAAGTTGTGACAGATTTGAAAAAATCATACGAGACTGAAGGAGCAGAATTAATTTCTGATTTTGAGAAAAATATTACTTTAGCGATTATTGACGAGGAGTGGAAAAATCACTTGCGCAATATGGATGATTTAAAGCAATCAGTACAAAATGCATCTTATGAGCAAAAAGATCCATTGCTAATTTACAAGTTTGAAGCCTATGAATTGTTCAAAAAAATGCTTGAAAAAGTAAATAAGGAGGTATTGTCATTTTTGTTCAAAGGCGAGTTACCTGATAGCAATCAACAAATTTCTGAAGCTAAAGCCAATAGTGCTCAACAAAACATTCAAGTGTCTAAGCAAGAAGTGTTAAACTCCTCTGAAGCAGCCAACAGAAAAGCGATGAATAATTCTATGGCAGCAGAGCAGTCTAAGCCAGAACCAAAGACTAGAGAACAACCTAAGATTGGTAGAAATGATAGAGTGATCATTCAGAACGTACAAACTGGAGATAAAAAAGAAGTTAAATTCAAGCAAGCCATTCCTTTGTTAGAATCTGGTAAATGGGTACTTACAGGTCTAGCCTAAAGAATTCACTTAGAATCAAAAAAAACCTGAAGCGTAATTACTTCAGGTTTTTTTTCATGAAAAGTTTCGGTGATTGAAGTAAACTTTAATCATTTTTGGTAAAATACCCTTGATTTGAAACTGCATCTTCACTGGTCATAATTTCGACATCTCTAAACCATACTTCAGCGTAGTTTCCATCTTTGTATTGTTTCTGAACATCGCCACCATGTGTTTCAGCACCAGAACACCAGTGTTTGTTTACTTTAGGTGATTTTCCATTCGTTTGGTTGTAAGCTCCTAATTTAAAAAACAATCCTTCTTCTAAATATGCATTTTCTCTTTCTACTCCATCTTGACCTATTGGGAAAAACATACGTTGTGTTTGTTCGGGAATATTATTTTTAGTTGTGTATTCAGATACAATTAAATTTTTGGTAAATGTTTTGGTTTCATGTCCATCACTTGTAAAGTTGAGTGTCATCACTCCATCTTTTACATAGATATGATAGCTAAATTCCTCTCCCAATTTGATTCCTTCTATTGGTTCTTCTGGGGTCATGTTTTTTTCAGGACCAACTACAGAAAAATCATTTCCCCAAACTGCAGTTGAAAAATCCCAGCGTAAAGAATTATCAGTTCCCTCAGTATTGATTTCATAATGCCAAAAGACAGATCCTTTAGTGTGTCCAGGGAATTTTTTGTAAAATATTTTAAGAGGTTCATTTTCATGTTTATCAGCACTGTGTATTTGTCCAACAACAACGGAATGAGATGCTGCAACTGTTTTATCACCTGTAGAAGAAACCTTCATAACTTTTACTTTAGCAGAGAGAGATGCTTCTGATGATTTTGCAAACCATTTTTTAGTTTGCGCTAGTTCAGTTCTTGTGTTGTTGGATGTTCCATGAGTATCTCCACCATTTGGCGCTTTAAAGACTACCCAGTTATTTTCTTCATCTTTCGAAGTATAAAAATAATCATTGTTTTCAAAGTGATTCGGATGTCCAACGTTTGATCCATCTCCTAAAATCAAATTCCAATTTGTTAAAAAAGGAATAAGTTGACTGGGGTAAGTTGTCTTGTCTTGTTCTTTATTTTTAGTGTTTTTACAATTACTCAACACTAAAGTGAGTAAGATCAATACAAATGTTTTTTTTAATCTCATGATTCAATTTTTTTTAGATGTTATTTGTTTGTGTAGTGTTTACATGTTGTATACACCGCCATTGATATCTAGAGTAGCTCCGGTAATAAATCCATCATATTCAGAGGCTAAATATAGCACTGCACGGGCAACATCTGCTGCTGCTCCAGCTTTTTGTATGGGAATTCCAGCTATAGTTGCATCAGCAGATTCTTTTGTGGTATGTGTGTTGTGAAAAGAAGTACCAAGAATAAGACCAGGAGCAACAGCATTGACTCTAATTCCCTGTGGCCCTAATTCTGCTGATAGTGCACGTGTAAAAGTTAGAATAGCTCCTTTGCTGGTGGAATATACCAAAGAACCAGGGTGCCCGCCTTTACGACCAGCTAAAGAAGCAAGATTGACAATACTACTTGAATTATTTTTAGACAAATGAGGAGTTGCTGCTCTTGTAACGAACATCATAGAGGTCATATTGATATCCATCACTTTGTGCCAGAAATCTGTTTTCATTTCAGACAATAATTTTCGGTCAACCAAAGCGCCTGCATTGTTGATCAATATATCTAAACTACCTAAAGCTTCAACCGTTTTTTGAACAACGTTATTGGCCTCTTCTTCCTGGGTCAAGTCTCCTTTTATGATGATTGCTTTCTGACCTTTGCTAGTTGCATATTTTTCTAATTCTTTAGCGGTTTCTGAGCTTGAGAAATAATGAATGGCAACGTGGGCTCCGCTATCTATAAAATGTTTGGTGATAGATTCACCAATTCCTTGAGCACCTGCTGTTATAAGTACATTTTTTTCGCTTAATTTATTGTTTTTCATATTTGATGTTTTGTAAAATTTGATAATTTATAGAAATGTTTTTTCATCATTTTTTCGGCTAAGGCTATGTCTTGTGTTTCGATCGCTTTGAAAATATTTTCATGTTTTTCTATTTCTGCTGCGATACTGTCACCCTCACAAACAATTTCTTTTTCATAGGTAGCCAAAATGGGAGGGGTTATCTGTAGCATTAAAGTTAGCATCGTACTGTTTTTACTTGCTTTTGCTATGGCAAGGTGAAACAATAAATCTTCTTCCAAATACTCCTCACCGTTTGTGATTTTACATTTAAAATCGTTCAAGCAGTTTTGGATGTTTGTCAAATCTTCGTGGGTCCTTTTTTCAGCAGCCAAACCAACTATTTTGAGTTCTAACGTTATTCTTGTCTGGACGAGTTCTTCAAAGGAAGGCTGATCAATAGTAATGATTTCATTAACCATTCCGTTAAAACCTATCCGTCCTATCTCCAAGAGGGTTCCACTTTTAGCAAACGATTTCACGATGCCATAGTATTCTAATTTCTTTATAGCCTCTCTTATGTGATTTCTATTGACTCCAAATTTTTCAGACATGATTCTCTCTGAAGGCAATTTGTCTCCACGTTCAAGGTTTTTTACATTAACCAAATCTCTAATGTTACAGATTACATCATCTTGTAATTGTTTGTTGTTGTCTATGAGGCTTATTTTCATTTTTTACTTTTTTTAGTCCTTTGCTCCTATAAGTATTTTTCTATAACACCCATGGCTCCAGCATAAGAGATTAGACAAGAGAAAAATAAAGCTGCAAATAAGCCAATGTTTACCATAAGTTTTGTTTTGTAGCCTTTCATTACTTTTTTATTGTTTACGAGAAGAATAATACATAAAACAACTAGTGGCAAAACAAAAACATTAAATATTTGAGATAGAATTTGAACTAAAATAGGCTTTCCACCAAAAAAAGCTGGACCTATTAAAGCGACCAAACAAGCTATTGCCGTTATGATTCTAAATTGGTTGGAGTTTGTATCTAATGTACCAGATTGATAGTCTGCAACTAGGAGCGGAGCAATTAGCAAACATGGGAATATAGAAGACAAACCTGCACTGAGCGTTCCAAAAAGGAAAACAGTTACGGCAAAGTTTCCTGCGATTGGCTCTAAAGGTTTTGCCATATCTAAGACATTGTTTACGGGTGTTCCTTGGTGGTAAAGAGCACCACAAGCTACAGCCATGATAGCACCACTAATAATAAATACCAGTATTGATGCTGAAATAGCATCTTTTCTTTGTCTTCCAAGATCTTTAATCCCCCAATTTTTACCTTTGACAAACAGGGGTCTAGATAAAAATGTAGCTGCTGCCATTGTGGTACCTACAAATGCGGCCACCATCATTTTTCCAGATACATTTGGGTCTTGAGATTCTGGGATTTTTGGAATTAATCCGTTTAAAACTTCTAAGGGTAGTGGGTGAATAAAAAATAAAGAAAGGATAAAAGATACTCCCATAAAGGAAACAAAAATGACTAATATTTTTTCGAAAAATGAGTATTTACCTACAAGCATTAAAGCATAAAACACGCCAACGATTGCTATGGCTATGGCCAGAACGGTTTCGTATTGATAGCCATTGAGCCCTTCAAAATTTAAAACAAGGATTTCATAGAGCATATTGGAAGAAATTGTTAAAATTCCCATAAGGGACCCCCATTGTCCAAATGAGATGCCTAGAACGATTAGGATTGCAAGTATTTTACCTCCGCGTATATATTTTTTAAAACTAAAAAGAGCAGTTTCACCTGTGATTATTGTATAGTTCCCATAAACAAATATCAAGATCCCTGAGAATAGACAACTCAATAAAAGGACCCAAGTCAATTCCATACCATAAGCGCTACCTGCTTTAATCATTGAGGTAACGCTTCCTGTACCAATGGTGTAGCCTATTGCAAATATTCCGGGCCCGAAAGCAAGGATAGCAGTTATAATTCTTTTGATTAAAGGTGTTTTTAATTTTGTTTGTTCCATAGTTTTCTTTTTACTTTTTTGATGACCAATCTGTATGATGAGATGTGTTAGATTTGTCATCTGTCCTTTGATAGGTATGAGCTCCAAAATAATCTCTTTGCGCTTGAATGAGATTTGCTGAGGAATTTTCTGTTGAGAAACTGTTAGAAAAACTAATAGATTCAGTCAAACACGGTAAAGATAATTCGTGTATGATTCCGACAGAAACTACCTTTTTGATAGCAGGTTTCAATTCCTTAAGTGTATTTGTAATGTGTTCAGTAGACAACAAGTGGTTTGTAGATTTGAAAATAGTAACCAATTCATTCATCAGGTCAGACTTAATAATACAACCATTGGTCCATATTCTAGCAAGTTCGCTTAGGTTTAAATTCCAATCATAATGAGTTGAAGCTTCTTGAATCAATTTAAAGCCTTGGTAATGGTTTATGATTCGACCAAATTGGTATGCTCTCAATAAATCGTCAACAGTTAACGCTATACTTTCGTTGATGTTACTTCTTATGTTTTTACTAGCCAGACATCTTTCTTCTTTGTAAAATGAAGTATAACGTGCGAACAAAGCAGAAGCAATCATTGTGCTGGGTACTCCTAATTCTGCGGTCGTTATAGTGGCCCAGTTCCCGGTGCCTTTATTTCCAGCCTTATCCATTATTTTGTCAAGTAACCAATCTTCTCCTTCTTTTTTTCTGAGGATGTCTATTGTGATTTCTAATAAATAACTGTTTGTTGTTTCTTTCCAACTTTCAAAAATTTCAGCAATTTCATCAGGATTTTTGCCTAAAGATTTGAAGAGTACATAGATCTCTGCTAACAATTGCATTTCTACGTATTCAATACCGTTGTGAATCATTTTCACAAAATGACCACTACCATCCTTACCCATGTAGGTACAACAAGGGAGTTTGTTTTTGTCTTTTGCAGCAATGGTTTCCAAAAAAGGTAGAACCATTTCATAGGCTTCTCTGTTTCCTCCTGGCATGATTGCAGGTCCTTTTAAGGCGCCTTCTTCTCCTCCAGAAATTCCTGCTCCAATAAAGGCAATCCCTTTTTGGTTTAGGTATTGCATTCGCGCATTGGTTTTTTTATAATTTGAATTTCCACCGTCAATCAATACATCTCCTTTAGACAAAAAGGGCAATAAAGATTCTATAACAGCATCGATAGTCTTTCCAGCATTAACCATGAGCATGATTGCTTTTGGTTTTTGTAAAGAGTTTACAAATAGGGAGACATCATCAAAAGCCATAGCAGAACTAAGTTCTTCATGTAGGTTTTTAAAAGTTGAAGCTATATTTTCTTCTTCATTTTCAATATGCCGATTGTACAGAGAAAGTTTTATACCATTTGATGCTAGATTTCTACTCAAACTTTTCCCCATAACTCCTAAGCCAAAAACGCCAAATTCTGATTTTAATAGCAGTTCTTTTTCTAGAGTATTTACAATTTCAGCTGGTGTCAAATGAACATCAATATGAATCGCATTTTTTGGGATTTCTAAAATATCAAATTGAGATTTTAATAATTGAGAATCCATAAAATGGTTTTCTCTTTGATCCATTCGTTCTTTTATTTGTTTGTAATTTCCTTTTAGAAAAATCCATTTTACTTGGTTCTCTATGTTTTTGCTCAACATCTGTCGGTACTTGTTTTTAAGCGCAGAGCAAACAATAATACAGCTTTCCTCTTTGGAGTTTTTTTTGGCAAGTTCATTTAAGCTTTGCAGCCATTCTAACCTATCCTCATCATTCAAAGGCAGTCCGTCAGACATTTTTTGAATGTTTTTTTTTGAATGGAAGTCATCACCATCAAAAAAAGGAAGTTTTAATTTTTTTGATAAATGCTTACCAATCGTGCTTTTTCCTACTCCTGAAACACCAATGATGAAGTATATTTTTGTATTCATTTTTTCTGGGTAACCAAATTGGTTTTTTAGTTTGGTTACCCAAATATAGTATTTATTATCTTTTAAAGGCATGTCTTTCTTCTAAATAATTTAGGGATAACTGCCTAGTTGATGGCTGAGAACGTTAAAAATAAAATTTGTGGTCAATTCCTTATGATATTGAATAATAAAAATTAACTTTCATAATTATTTTTAAACTGTTTTATGTATTTACATTCCATAAACTATTTTAGAGCAATAGCGATAATTTTTGTCATTTCTAGCCATGTTTTTTATCTGGTAGATTATGATAACAGTTCTTTTCTACCTCTTTTTTTGTACAATACAATTGTAGGAAGTTCAACTCCTTTTGTTTTTATTTCAGGTTTTTTATTTCATCATGTATTTTATAAAAAACATAATTTTAAAGTATTTTTTGTCAACAAAGTGAAATATGTTTTATTCCCTTATTTGATCATGTCTTTGGCTGCTATTTTGTTTTCTTGCTACAGAATGTATGGGGAAGGTTCCTCTGATTTTTTTGCTTATGTAAAAACCATTCTTTTCTATTATACAACAGGAAGTCATATTGTAGCTTATTGGTATGTTCCTTTCATTATGCTTTTGTTTTTAACCTCTCCATTGCATGTCTTATTTATAAATGCCTTAAAGCTCAAACAACAAATTGCGGTAGTTTTGATTTTTTTGATGGTTTCAGTTTTCATTCATAGACCCAATTCTTTATATGTTTTTAAGAGTATTCAAGCGCTTTTCTATTATACTCCAGTATATCTAATAGGTATATTGTGTTCCATGAATAGAGAGGATCTTTACGATAAACTAAATAACAGAAAATTCATGTTGTTCGCTTTGTTTGGGGTTGTTTCTTGTGCTCAGATTTTTTTTAATAAGAATGGGAATTCATTTAAATTGCCTTTTGAATTTGAAGGTTTAGATCTTATGATTTTGCAGAAAATCTGCTTATCCTTTTTCTTGTTCATTTTTCTACATACATTAGAATCTTCAAGGATATCTTTTTTAACTCATGTCGCAAAATATAGTTTTGGTATGTTTTTTATACATGGCTATGTGCTTTATGCTTACGGTATTGCGCTAAATAAATTTTTAACTCCATCTTTTATACAAACTCATAATTTTTTAATTTTTGTTTTTTCTAGTGTGATTGTGATTGTCGTTTCTTTGCTTCTTGTCAAGTTTATGGTGTATGTCTTTAAGCATAGGAGTAGGTATATTGTTGGGTCTTAATTTTAATTTGGCGTATGAAAGATGAAGTGAGGCTTAACGTAGTGTTGATACATCCCCAAATTCCAAACAACACAGGAAACATCGGAAGATTATGTGTTGGGTGCCATGCAAAACTTCATTTGGTTAAACCCTTGGGGTTTGAGATTTCTGACCGTCGTTTGAAAAGAGCGGGTTTAGATTATTGGAAAGATTTAGAAGTGATTATCCATGAAACCATAGAAGATTTAATGTCACACATTAAAGATAAAAGTAGAATGTTTTTATTTTCTGCGAACGCCTCTTCTTCCATTTATCAAACCAAATTTAAAACTGGAGATTGGTTGTGCTTTGGAAAAGAAGCAGAAGGTTTGTCTACCGATATAAAAGAAAAATACAGTGATCAATTAAGAAATATTCCTTTTCCTGGACCCGTTAGAAGTTTCAACTTAGGTAATGCCGTAGCGATGGTGTTGGGCGAGGGGCTAAGACAATTGAGTTGATGGATTGTTTTTATATTCACATCCTTATTTTTAATTCTCAATAATCAGTGTTAATTTTTTATCTTTGATAAATCTACAATTATAAGCTTTTGGATAATTATCATAACGTTACAGAAAAGGAAATTGATCAGCTGATTCAGCAAGGATGTCAATCAGAGGATTGGAGTCAATTGTATCTAAAACCAACTACGGATTTATCTAAAATCATAAATGTTACTTTTTCTGGTACGAACCAAATAGGAGATATTGAAGGTGATAGGGTTTTTTATGGGGGAATCATAAAAAAAAATACCATAAAAAATGTACATCTTCATAATTGTGTCGTTGGTGATCATCCTTTCATCAATAATGTAAAGAGTTACATTGCCAACTATAGGATTGGAAGCCATGTGCTTATAGATAATGTTGATATTATTGCTGTAGATGGTGCCTGTAGTTTTGGTAATGGAGTTCATGTTGATGTGATTAATGAAGGCGGGGGTAGAGTTATTCCTATTTTTAACCAATTGAGTGCTCAAGTAGCCTATCTACTCGCGTTATATAGACACAAAACCATACTTGTTGATGAGTTAAAAAGAATGATTGTGACCTATACAGAAGAGGTTACTTCTACAGTCGGTACCATTGGTGATGATGTTACCATTCTTAATGCGCAAACGATAAAGGGAGTTTGTATTGGAGATGGAGCTTTTATAAATTCTGCTTCGAAACTTATCAATGGAAGTATAAATTCTACAAAGACTTCTAGTGTCTACATAGGCTCTGGAGTGATGGCCAATAATTTTATTGTGTCTAGTGATACTAAAGTTGACAATGCTTCAGTTTTGTCAGATTGTTTTATTGGTCAAGGTTGTGTGATTGACAAGCACTATTCCATATCACATTCTATATTTTTTGCCAATTGCCAAGGGTTCAATGGAGAGGCGAGTTCTATTTTTGCAGGACCCTTTACGGTTACCCATCACAAATCTACACTGTTGATAGCAGGTCTGTTTTCTTTTATGAATGCGGGTAGTGGGTCCAATCAAAGTAACCATATGTACAAATTGGGACCTATACATCAAGGGATTATGGAGCGTGGTGCCAAAACCACAAGTGATTCTTACGTATTATGGCCCTCAAAAATAGGCCCTTTTACTTTGGTTATGGGTAGGCATTATCACCATGTAGATTCTTCGGACTTCCCATTTTCTTATTTGATTGAAAACAAAAACAGTACGTTTTTAGTACCAGGAGCAAACTTAAAAAGTGTCGGTACGGTTAGAGATGCTCAAAAATGGCCTAAGAGAGATCATAGGGATGAACACAATAGGATGGACATCATTAACTTTAACTTGTTGAGTCCTTACACAATTCATAAAGTTTTCCAAGGCCTAAAGCACTTAAATGACATTTTAGAAATTTCTGGAGGGCAATTGGATGAGTACAATTACAAAGATATGGTGATTAGAAAATCTAGTTTGCACAATGGAATTAAAATGTACAATATAGTCATCAATAAGTTTTTAGGAAATTCTATCATTAGTAGGATAGAAAATAAAAATATTAAGACCCTTCAAGAATTAAGGTCAGTGTTACAGCCCACATCTACTCTTGGACAAGGCAAGTGGATAGATGTTAGTGGTTTGTTATGCCCTGTTTCCTCTCTAAATTTACTAATTGAAAAATTAGAAAAGTTAACCGTAAAAAATATTGAAGGTGTTATTGCTCAACTGAATGAGATCAATAACAATTACTATGAATATGAATGGAATTGGGCGGTAGAAAAAATAGAGCGCTTTTATCATTTAAAAATTGACGAGATCACCAAAGATGATGTCATTAAAATCATAAAGCATTGGAAAACTTCAGTGATTGATTTAGATAAAATGTTATACAAAGATGCCAGTAAAGAATTCAACCTGGAATCTTCAGTAGGTTTTGGAGCTGATGGAGAGGAGAAAGAAAAAATAGCAGACTTTAAAATGGTTCGTGGTGCATTTGAAAGCAATTCTAGTGTACTTGAAATATCAAGTCATATGGAAAGAAAAGAAAAACTTGGTCTTAAGGTTTTGGCCCAGATTCAAGAAATTAAAGAATAGTATATGTGTGGAATTGTAGGATACATAGGAAATAGACAAGCCTCATCTATTTTAGTTGAGGGGTTAAAAAAGTTAGAATATAGAGGATACGATAGCGCAGGGATTGCGGTTTTGGACAAAGATATACTGGTGTACAAGCAACCAGGAAAAGTATCAAATTTAGAACAAAGTATTGACGAACATGTAGCAGGAAAAACCATTGGAATCGCTCATACCCGATGGGCTACCCATGGAGAACCTACCCAAGAAAATGCACATCCTCATCCTTCTAACAATCAAGAAATTGTTTTGGTTCACAATGGAATCATAGAAAATTATAAGTTTTTAAAAAGCGAATTGATTGATGCAGGTTTTGTTTTTCATGGTCAAACAGATACTGAGGTTTTGGTGAATTATATTCAATTCATACAAGACAAGTATCAATTGAATATTGAGGCTGCAGTGAGTAAAGCTTTACAACAAGTAAATGGCGCCTATGCGTTGGCTATTCTTGATAAAAAAGAACCCCATAAAATGGTTGTGACTCGTAAGGGAAGTCCATTGGCTATTGGTTTGACAGATAGCAATGATGCGTTTTATGTGGCCTCTGATGCGATTCCAATTATAGAACATACTCAATCTCTTGTGTACCTAAATGACCATGAGGTTGTTGTTTTAGAGAGAGGAAAGAAAATGAAAGTGTATGATATTTATGGGGTTGAAAAACCATTCACAATTAAAACTTTAGATCTAAATTTAGATAAAGTTAACAAAGGCGACCACGAACATTATATGCTCAAAGAAATCTTTGAACAGCCTGAGACCCTTAAAAACACTCTGTTTAGTCATTTAAATTTAGCTAATGATGATATTCATTTTGAAAATCTAGAGGCCTTACAGGAAAAATTGGTTACAGCCAATAGAATTATCATAGTTTCCTGTGGTACTTCTTGGCACGCCGGTATTATTGGGGAGTATCTCATCGAAGAATTGGCAAGAGTTCCGGTAGAAGTAGAGTATGCCTCAGAATTCAGGTATAGAAATCCAATCATTACAAAAGATGATATTGTAATGGCTATTTCTCAGTCTGGTGAAACAGCAGATACTCTTGCGGCCCTTCGCTATTCTAAAGCACAAGGCGCTACGACTTTTTGTATTTGTAATGTGTTTAATTCTTCTATGGCAAGAGAATGCGATTTTACAGCTTACACTTATGCAGGGGTAGAAATTGGCGTTGCCAGTACCAAAGCCTTTACAGCACAAGTTGCCGTTTTGTCTATGTTGGCCATTCAGTTGGGTTTAGAAAGAAATGAAATCACACCTGCAAAAGCCAATCATTTGGTTCAAGAAATTAAGACTTTGCCCTCTGTAGTTAATCAAATATTTGCCAGTGATGCGCATATCAAGTCTGTGGCAAAACACTACACCAAGACCACAAGCTTTTTATTTTTAGGGAGAGGAATTAATTTCCCTGTGGCATTAGAAGGAGCGCTCAAGCTAAAAGAGATATCCTACATACATGCAGAAGGATATCCAGCTGCAGAAATGAAGCATGGGCCTATTGCTATGATTGAAGAAAGTTTGCCAACCGTTATAGTTGCGACCAATAATGAATATTACAACAAACTAGTCTCCAATGCTCAAGAGGTAAAATCACGCAAAGGTCCTATTATTGCTGTGGTCAATGAAGATGATACCGAAATGATTCACACGGCAGATTATGCTTTAAAAGTACCAAGAGTATCAGATCTACTACAGCCTATTGTATCCGTGATACCATTACAATTGTTTTCTTATCATGTGGCTGTGCTAAAAGGATGTAATGTTGATCAACCAAGGAATTTAGCAAAATCGGTTACCGTAGAGTAGTAACTCGTGACAATTATTTCTTTTTGATAACTTGATTACATAAGAAATTCATTTTTTTTTAAGTAAATTATAACCTGTTAATTTTCGACATGAACAAACCTTGTCCTTTCTGTGAAAACCTTGATATCATTTTAGAAAATGACTTTTGGTTTTCGGTATATGATAAATTCCCAGTAAATCAAGGACATATTCTCATAATTCCAAAAAGACATTACACCAATTACTTTGAATCAAATAAAGAAGAATTAGATAGTTTTAATAGTATACTTTTTAAAGTTAAGGATTATCTTACTAAAAAATTTAATCCACAAGGGTTTAACGTTGGTTTTAATGTAAATAAAGAAGGTGGTCAAACTGTATTTCACACTCATATTCATGTAATTCCAAGATATACAAATGATGTTACAAAACCTGAAGGTGGAGTTCGTGGTGTGATACCTAGTAAACAAAGTTATAATGGATAATTACATTAAAGATTGGTTTCATGTTGTGAAGAATTGTAGTGTAAATAATACCTACAAAATGGGGTGGGGTAAATCAATAATAGAATGTTGTATTGAAACTCCTAATGAACAAATTATTCCATTTGATAGGATATCCTTAAAAATGTTTAAATACTTCTGGAATCAAACTATTTTCTTCGATTTACAACAAAGTCCAAATCCAATTAAACCACCAGAACTTTACACTTATGTGAAAGAGGTAATCAATGAATATCAAGCAAAATACGGATTTAAACCTATCTTATTTGATAAAGTAGATGATAAGTTAAATATTGATATCAATAAGATAAATAAGATTGTTAAAAAGGATGTTTGTTACCGTTTTTTAAAAGTTGGGGGTAAGGTATTTGATTTATACAAATTGGATAAAGATAGTTTAACCATCAAAGTTCACAATCCACCTATATTAAAAGAATATTCTGATTTCTTTTTTGAAATGATTAATTATAGATGGTCACAAATTCTTGAAAATTTTAATTCCTCTCCACGAATCTCCAAAAAGATAAGAATAATTGATTTAACTGAAATTAAGAGAACATCACTACAAAAATTTCATAAATACCTCAACAAATTAGATATGAACTGTTCCATTTGTGGAGAACTAATAATTGATAATCCATCAATTGACCATGTTATTCCTTGGTCTTATATGTACTCTGATGATTTATGGAATTTGGTTTATACTCACAAAGGATGTAATTCATCAAAATCAAATAGAATTGTTGGTGAACTAGAAATTATTCAGTTAGAAAACAGGAACAAAGAATTAGTTAAAGTACTAAACAAATTAGAGGTTCAAGATAAACATACCGAGGAACTCGAACTATCAATTCGTAAAGATTATGGTCGAAAGTTTTGGATTGGATTTAAGGGGTAGATTTCGATGGTTCCTTTTAATTCCAAAACACTTATCTTATTACATTACAATTAAAGGAAAAACACCAAAAAAAGTATAAGAGTAAGAGTAATTGTCACAACGAATTAAACTATTACCCTAGAGTAGATGTAAACGACCTTTCGACTTTGGTCAAACAATTAAAGAATAAAAATGTGTGAAGTATTTCAAGAATATCAACTAAGTCTTTGTTCAGACCCTATTGACAAAACAAGACCTTACTGGGTTTTAAGTACTGGGGTCTCAAATAAAAAGGAAGTGAACAACACAATCACGACTGAGGCATTGAATGTTTATTCTGATGAGGAAGTACTCAGAGAAATCGCTGAAGACAGATGGTTGGAAAATTTAAATTCTACAGCCATATTTGGTTTTACATATGATCCTAAGGCACATGATGTTTTGACATTGTACGAGGGAAAGTTTACCCATCAATTTATTTATTCCTTGGATAGAGATCATCTTGGTTGGAGGGTTTTTGGCAAACATCCTTTTGAACATGATCAACATCTTTTCAAACTTCGAGAACGCCATAAGGGGATAGTTGAAAACAGCATATAATACACCCTTCTTCTTATTGAACTAATTTTTCAATGCGTTGCAAAATGTTTCCTACAGGTTCTAGATGATCAAACCACAAAGTCTTTTCGTCTTTTTTGAACCAAGTCAGTTGTCTTTTGGCAAAGCGTCTTGAGTTCTTTTTGATTTCTGAAACTGAAAATTCAAAATCTATCTTGCCTTCTAGGTAACTGAATATTTCTCTATAACCAACAGTATTTAAAGCATTTAAATGTCTTTGATTATAAAGTGATTGAACTTCTTTTAGTAAGCCTTTCTCTATCATGAGATCCACTCTACGATTGATTCGATCATAAATAATAGCTCTATCGGCCTTCAGTCCAATTTTGATAGGTGTAAAGTTTCTAGGAGATTTGGGTTTGTTTTTAAAAGAACTATAAGTTTGTCCGCTCCCGATACAAACTTCTAAAGCTCTGATGAGACGGTGTGGGTTATCAATAGCAATGTCTTGATAAGTTTCTGGATCTAGTTCTTTTAATTGATGTTGTAAACTAGAAAGCCCTTCTTTTTCTAATCGAGTATTGAGTTCAACTCTCACAGCGGGGTCAACGGTAGGGAAGTAATCCAATCCGTTAATCACTGCATCGACATACAAACCACTTCCACCCACCATAATCACAATATTGTTGGTGACAAAAAGCTCGTTTATTTTGTCAATAGCTTCTCGCTCAAAATGTCCTACACTGTAGTTTTCCTGAATACTTTTGTTTTGAATAAAATAATGCGGAGCTGCAGCCAGTTCTTCAGGTTCTGGTACGGCAGTACCAATAGACATTTCTTTAAAAAATTGTCTAGAATCACAAGAGATGATTGCTGCTTTAAAATGCTGAGCAAGTTTTATGCTCAATGCCGTTTTTCCAATGGCTGTAGGGCCAACAACTGTAATTAGGTAGTTCATTTTTATAAATGTTCTCTACATTGATGGCAAAATTTAGCGGTATCGCTGTGGTTTTGTTCATTGCAATGTTTACAAACTTGTGTGTTGATTTTTTGATTTTTTACTCCGTTGTATTCTGAGGACACAATTCCTGTGGGTACTGCAATAATTCCATAACCCATAATCATCACAAGGGTGGCTAGAAACTGACCTAAGGCAGTAACTGGTGCAATGTCTCCATAGCCTACAGTAGTCATGGTTACAACAACCCAATATACTCCTCTTGGAATACTGGTAAATCCACTTTCTGAATTTCCCTCAATCAGATACATGAGGGTACCCAATACAATAGAAAGCACAACAACAGCAAAGACAAAAACCCCAATTTTGGCTCTACTCGCTTTGATGGCTTTCATCAAATCATTAGAAGCGCCAATGTATCTTGCTAATTTTAAAATGGTAAAAACCCTCAACAATCTTAGCGCTCTCAAAATCAATAAGGCCTCAGTTTTACCGATAAACAAGCCCAGATACTTGGGTAGTGTAGCAGCCAAATCAATCAATCCGTAAGGACTAAGTATGTATTTTAACGGTTGCTTTACAGTATAAACCCGTAAGCTGTATTCTATGGTAAACAACACGGTAATGATCCATTCCACAGCAGAAAAGTAATCGCCATAAATGAGGTGCAAATGCTCAACACTTTCTAGCATTACCACTAGAACGCTAATCAAAATGAGTACCAATAAAACGACGTCAAATAATTTACCGGCAGGGGTATCTGCCTCGTAAATAATTTCGTGTAATCGTTCTTTTCTGTTTTTTGTAGGGTTCTTACGATTCAAAACGAACGATTTTTTTAAATTTACCTCCTTCTAAATATTTCTTAACTTCCTGTCTGTTGAACAGGTTGTCTTCCATAGGAGAAATGAGGTTTCTAACAATATCTATATGAGTGATTTGGTAGGCCAATTCTACATAGCCATATCCTTTTAAAGCTCCATTTTCTATGAGGAAAATTGATTTTTCTGCGGTTCCTCTACCGTGGTCAATCAACAGTGCGTTTTCGGTATTGAACACAGTCGTTGGTATATTTTTTTTAGCTATGCTATTGTATTTGTACTGATGCTTGACCATGGCTTCATGGCACTTTACGCTAGCAATCAACAGACTTCCTGTTTCTTCATAACTAATGTCATGAATCTTTTTTTGAAGTGATTTTGAACGGTTAGATTTACGCATCAACAATTGATTGACCCCAGTTCTCATGTTTCTGTTTTTTCCAATATAAATGACCTCTCCCTGTTGATCATGAATATAAAAGACTCCTGTTTTTCTTGGAGATTTGTCTAACAGTTTTTGAAAGTGATTGCTGAGTTTGCTTTTTGTTTTGCCCTCGGCTTTGATGTTGGTTTTGATGATTTCTTTGTCTATATCTTTATTAAGAAGCATCTTAAAAAGTTTTACCGTAGCCACAGCATCTCCGTTGGCCCTGTGTCTTTCGCTCATCGGTATTCCAAGACTTTTACAAAGCTTTCCTAGACTATAAGAATCCTGATCTGGAATTAATTTTCTACTCAATTCTACGGTGCACAAGGTATCTTTTACAAAAGCATAGCCGAGGCGTTTGAATTCATTGCCAAGAATTCTATAATCAAAACTAGCGTTGTGAGCGACCACTACACAACCTTCAGTGATATCAATGATTTTTTTTGCGATTTCATAAAACTTTGGAGCCTTCACCAACATCTTATTGTTGATTCCAGTTAATTGAACCACAAAGGGTTGGATGGGTATTTCAGGGTTGACCAAAGTGATAAATGAGTCTACTACTTTTTTACCATCAAATTTATGAATGGCAATTTCTGTCATGCCTTCTTCATTAAATTTTCCTCCAGTGGTTTCGATGTCTAGGATAGCGTACATGAAATAAATTGACAGTTAATGTTCTGATTTCTTTATGATTTCACAAATATAACATATCCAAGTTGATTGGTGTAAGGTAGAAGAGTACTATTTGGTATTCTAGTAAGATATAGGGGCAAACCTTTGTTTTTTTGAAACCAACTCGTTTGAGAATTATACTTAACTGTGGCAGTTTTAACGGTTTCTTAATTCTCCCTAAACATAAAATATCCTCAACCAAAAGTTGAGGATATTTATTATTGTTTGGTAAAAAATAACATTTTATTCTTTCACAAAACGCCACTGATTTTTTTGTTGGCTTGTGTGGGCTTCCAAAACATAAACCCCTGGGGCAAGTGGTGATACGTTGATCACATGTTTTGTTCCTGAACAAGTAGTAGACTGTACTCGTTTTCCTGTGAGGTCATAAACCACATAGTCTAGTTCTTTTGCCGTGTTGTGGTCTAAGTGCAACAGCTCACTTGTTGGGTTTGGGTACAACATCTCATTTTGTTTAGAAGATATTTGCAGGGGACTAGATAAAATGGGATCTCCTTCTAATGTAAAGGACTCATCTGCATAGATCTCTAAGCTTCCATCGTCTTGTATTTCGGGTTGTATGTATATGGTATGGGGAATTCCTGCGGTTTTGATGGCTTGCCCTATGGCTGCGGCATCTGCTTGTGCAGGTATGTTTACAATAGAGGTTGCATTTGTTGCTGTTTGTTTCATGATAAAGCTACGACCATTGGCATCGTTTAAAGCAGCAAGCTCCTCTGCCGTGAACGTGATGGGAGTGCCGTTGGTTCCCCATCTCTTGCTATCTACTTCGTCTACTAAGCCATTAGAATTGCGGAAAGAAAACGTTATTTGTACTCCTCGCTCACTACCAAAAACTTCGTAGCCTTGAGCAACAAACCAGTTGTTTTGAGAAAGCTCATAGGAATCCGTTGTGATGCGAAATGTTGGCGTACCCGTATTCAAATTGAATCCGAAATTTTCTCCTGTAATTTCAGTTTCTACACCATTTATTGTTATGGTTGTGGTAAATGAAGAAGCCAATTCGGAATTTACCAATTCAAGAGTACTGGTTGCTCCATCGCTAGAGGTACCTATTGCTTGGTAATAATTTTCCTCAAAATCATTAAATTTAAGGTCTGTAAACGTTAAAACGCGAAATGTTTGGTACTCTGGTAATGTGAGTTCAGCAACAGGCGAACTCCCTGGATCATCTAGGGTTTTAACCATTTGGCTTTGTGCTTGTAGAGGGTTGAGTAAGCCAATGCCTAGCATCAGCAGAATGGTAAAAAATAAGTGTAATTTTTTCATAAAACAATGATTTTGGTTTGTAATAATTATCAAATATATAAAAAACTAATTTTATATTGTGATTTGTGTAATTTAAATCGCAATTATTTTCTGATATACTAAAAAAAGAAGTACTGCTTGAGGAATGTGTAATCGGTAAGTGCTGAAGAGCCATCTGATCTATATTTGACTTGCTGCTAGCTTAGCATATCCTCTAAAAAACATTTATTGTCAGTGTATTTTTTATTACCTTGGTGTTGTTATCGATTAAAAAAAAGTTATGATTTCACAAAAAATAAAAATATTTGTTCTGCTCTTTGGGTTTGTCCTGTCAATATTTTCACTCTCTGCACAAGACGTAGTGCCCAACAATCAAAATGATTTTAATCCTGTATTGAACAGACAAAGTTCGCCTTACAGGGCATCTTTAGGAATTCCAGGAAATCAATACTGGCAAAACCAAGCAGATTATACGATTGAGGCCACACTAGAGGAAGAAAAAAATACGATTACAGGAACGTTGACGCTTCGCTATCACAATCATAGTCCCTATGACCTAAAGTACATATGGATGTATGTAGAACAAAACAGATTTACAGAAACCTCTAGAGGAACCTTAACGACGCCCATCAACGGCAATCGCTATTCTGGAGACCTCACCGGTGGATGTAAGATATCAAACCTTGTAGCCAAAGCAACCAAAAGAAGCAAACCTTCTTCTAAGCATATCATTACAGACACCAGAATGCAAGTGTTTTTTGAGGAAGCCATACCTGCTAGAAAAGGGATAGCTACGGTAAGTATGGATTTTACGTATACCATACCCGAAGCAGGAATGGATAGGATGGGAAGACTAGAAACTGAAAATGGAACTGTGTATTCTATGGCACAATGGTATCCAAGAGTTGCTGTTTTAGATGACATAAAAGGATGGAACATAGCGCCGTATTTAGGAGCAGGAGAGTTTTATCTAGATTACGGTGATTATGATTATAAAATAACAGTTCCTTACGATCATGTGGTGGTGGGTTCTGGAGCCTTGGTCAACAGCAAAGAAGTACTAACGGCTACAGAAATCAATCGATTGGAGAAAGCCTCTAAAAGTGATGAAAGCGTTTATATCATCAACCCAGACGAAGTCAATCAAATTTCAAAAACCAGACCCCGTCAGCGTGGAACTTTAACCTGGCATTTTAAAATGGAAAACACCAGAGATGTTGCTTTTGCTTCTTCCAAAGCATTTGTTTGGGATGCAGCTAGAATAAACCTTCCTAGTGGAAAAGCGTGTTTGGCACAATCTGTTTATCCGAAAGAAGTAGGAAGTCAATCGGCTTGGGGTCGATCTACAGCGTATACCAAAGCATCTGTTGAACATTATTCTTCAAAATGGTTTGAATATCCTTATCCAAATGCTGTAAATGTTGCTTCAAATGTAGGAGGAATGGAGTACCCAGGGGTTAGTTTCTGTAGTGCCCAAAGTGAAGGTGCGCGTTTGTGGGGAGTCACCGATCACGAATTTGGTCACAATTGGTTTCCAATGATTGTGGGGTCAAACGAACGATTGTATCCTTGGATGGATGAAGGATTCAATACCTTTATCAATTATTACAGTTCAAAAGCATTCAACGATGGAGAGTATCCCAATCATTTGATTCAAGGAAGAAAGCGTTTGCATGCTTACGTATCAAAAAACAGAGAAGGGATAGATACTTATCCAGATATTGTAAGTACACGAAATTTAGGAAATACAGCTTATGGAAAACCGGGCTTAGGAATGATCATGTTGCGAGAATATATTTTAGGACCAGAGCGTTTTGATTTTGCGTTTAGGTCTTATATTAAAGACTGGGCTTACAAACACCCACAGCCTTCAGATTTTTTCAATGCGATAGAAAATGGAGCAGGAGAGGACCTCAATTGGTTTTGGAAGGGATGGTTTTATGGAACAGGAAATATTGATTTGGCCATTTCTTACGTACAGCCATACGAAGGTAATTATGTAGTGGTGTTAGAAAACAAAGGAGATTTTCCAATGCCAGTACATCTTAGAGTAACTTATGAAGATGGGACCATAGAAGAGAAAAAGGTGCCTGTAGAAATATGGCAAAGAGGTGATCGCTGGAATTATGTGTTGAAAACAGATAAGACCTTGAAGTCTATTGAAATAGATCCTCATAAAATCATACCAGACATCAATAGCTCAAATGACAAATGGCCAAGTGATCTTTATGAAGAGTAAAAAAAAAGGTTTCAGAAGTTTCTGAAACCTTTTTTTATGGGTCTATCTTTGACCAAAAATAGCACTACCTACCCTTACCATGGTGCTACCTTCTTCAATAGCGATTTGGTAATCACCACTCATTCCCATAGAAACCGTTGTGAATTGCGGTTGATGTGGTTTTAATTGCTCGTAGAGCGCTTTTAATTTTCTAAATTCGTTTCTGATTTGTACCTCATCTGCAACAAAACTAGCCATTCCCATGAGACCTACTATTTTAATGTTTTCCATATTTTTGTAGGTTTCATTAGCTAAAATAGAAGTGATTTCATCTTGAGTCAATCCAAATTTAGTTGCTTCATTTGCTATTTTAAATTGTAGAAGACAATGGATTACACGGTTATGTTTTTTAGCTTGTTTGTTGATTTCTTTTAATGTAGAAAAACGATCTACACCATGAATCAAATCAACAAAATGAGCCATGTACTTGACTTTGTTGCTTTGCAAATGTCCAATCATATGCCATGAAATGTCCTTTGGCAGTTCCTCGTGCTTGGTGACCATTTCTTGAACTTTGTTTTCACCAAAAACTCTTTGACCGGCAAGATATGCGTCTTGAATAGCTGAAACGGGTTTGGTTTTAGAAACAGCAACTAGGGTAACTTGCGTTGGGATGTTTTGCTTGATAGCACTTAGATTGTTGGCAATACTCATGGCTTAGGTTTTAGTCGTTGTGTAAAAATAAAAAATCCCCATGGACTTTTATGTTCATGGGGATTGAATTCTTTATCAATGAATTACTTCAAAATAGAAATAATTTGTGAAGCCAATTCTGTACCAATACGATCTTGTGCCTCTAATGTAGCAGCACCGATATGAGGAGTCAATGAAATGTTAGGATTCATCAATACTTTTAAAGCAGGCTTTGGCTCGCTTTCAAAAACATCTAAAGCCGCTTTTGCGATTTCTCCATTTTCTATTGCCTCTAACAAAGCAACTTCATCGATTACACCACCACGAGCAGCATTGATGATGATTGCTGTATTTTTCATGATTTTAAACTCTGGAGTACTGATCACGTATCCATCTTGTGCAGGTACATGTAAGGTAACAAAGTCTGCATTTTTCAATACTTCTTCTTTCGTTGTCGTATGGATGGTAAAGTTTACCTTTTGCCCATCAAAAAACTCTAGATCTAAATCTACTTTTTCAAAGAAAGGATCAAAAGCGATAACTTTCATTCCTAGTCCTAAAGCTATTTTCGCTGTGGCTTGACCAATACGTCCAAAACCAATAACTCCTAATGTTTGTCCTTTCAACTCAACACCTTTAGCATAGCTTTTCTTTAAAACTCCAAATTTTGAATCTCCCTCTAATGGCATGTTTCGATTTGCGTCTTGTAAAAAACGTACCAAACCAAACAAGTGAGCAAAAACCAATTCTCCAACAGAATGAGAAGAAGCAGCAGGCGTATTGATTACGTGTAACCCTTTGTCTTTTGCGTATTGAACGTCAATATTATCCATTCCAACACCACCACGACCAATGATTTTGATAGATGGACAAGCATCAATCAATTCTTGTCTTACAGTTGTTGCAGATCTTACTAAGATCACGTCAATATTATTTTCGTTGATGTAGTTTTCTAATTGATCTTGAGCAACTGTGTTTAAAATCACTTCAAATCCTGCTTTTTCTAAGGCAACTACCCCAGATTGTGCTAAACCGTCGTTTGCTAAAACTTTCATTTAATTATTGTTTTTTGCTTAAGTATTAAGCGTTAAAATTTTTTCATTATGTTTATCAATGCTTGTACGCTTTCTTTCGGCATTGCATTGTAGATTGAGGCTCTAAACCCACCAACTGAACGGTGACCTTTTACGTTGCTAATTCCTGCTGCGGTACAAGCGTCTAAAAATTCAGCATCTCTAGAAGTATCATTTAATAAGAATACAACATTCATGAGTGATCTGTCTTCTTTGGCAACATGATTGACAAAAGAAGGATTGTTGTCAATTTCTTGGTACAACATGGCTGCTTTTTCTTCATTGGCCTTAGCAATTACTTTTAGACCTCCTTGCGCTTTCATGTATTCTAAATTCAACATAGACACATAGATTGCAAACACAGGAGGGGTGTTAAACATGCTTTCTCCTTTGATTTGTACTTGGTAATCTAACATTGATGGAATGGCTCTACCGGTGTTTCCGAGAATGTCTTTCTTTACAATAACCAAAGTAGCACCAGCTGGACCAAGATTCTTTTGAGCTCCAGCATAAATAATTCCAAACTTAGACACGTCTACAGGTTTAGAAAAAATATCAGAAGACATATCTGCTACTAGCGGTGCTTCTGTTTCTGGGTAAGCTTGAAACTGAGTTCCGAAAATGGTATTGTTTGAGGTAAAGTGTACCAAATCTACGTCAGTAGGAATTTCGTATCCTTTAGGGATGTAATTGTGGTTGGTGTCTGCCGAAGAAGCAACTTCTAAAACTTCTCCAAAGTTTTTAGCTTCTTTAGCAGCTTTTGTACTCCAAGACCCTGTATTGATGTAGGCTGCTTTTCCACCATCATTTTTGATT
>Ga0209136_1000174_pt1 | contig 48379 bp, 37 predicted proteins | sample SaaInl0LU_22_DNA_FD_184640 | JGI IMG/M metagenome (GOLD analysis project Ga0209136, IMG submission 184640) | Marine microbial communities from expanding oxygen minimum zones in the Saanich Inlet - ESP_90LU_22_DNA (SPAdes) (version 2) | ecosystem: Environmental > Aquatic > Marine > Intertidal... | reverse complement strand
AGTAGTATTAGGGCATGGCAAACCAGAAACCACGATGCTATACACCCATGTTCAGAGTGATGCCATAAAAAAGATAAATACCCCATTAGCTTTAATCGTTCAACATGATAAATATTCATAAAAAAACACTATATTTAATGATATCAATAAAAAAATTTATTTATTGTTGATTTAAATATAATTATTTTTGGCTTTTGTAAACATATAACCAGTTGTAGCCAATTAAAGAATCAGTCTTCAAATTAAACCTTTTGAAATAAATTATGTCTTATTATACATAACCAATAGATTTTGAATTTATGAAATACCTACACTATACGTTATTTGCAATAATTACATTAATATTTTCTTCCTGTAATAAAGATGATGGAGAATATATTCCAATAGAAGAAAATCCGCTTGCCGAATTAAATCTACCAGATAACTATTTTAATTATGCCAATATCCAATTGCCTAGTTATTACATTACAGATGAATTTCCTGCACAGTTTCAATTTCAAGATATTATCGATTTAGATAATACGCCAAATGATAATCAAATAACAGATGCTGGAGCAACATTGGGTAGAGTACTATTTTATGACAAAAAATTGAGTGCCAATGGTACTGTTTCTTGTGCTTCTTGTCATCAAGCTGAAAAAGGGTTTTCTGACCCAAATGTATTGAGTGAAGGCTTCGAAGGCGGATTGACAAGAAGACATTCTATGGGACTTGCAAATGCTAGATTCTATGCTGGTGGAAAATTCTTTTGGGATGAACGAGCTGAAACACTAGAAGACCAAGTTTTAATGCCTTTTCAAGATGAAATTGAAATGGGTTTAACACTATCTCAATTAGTTCAAATTGTAAACGACCAAGCCTATTATCCAACTTTGTTTAATGATGCTTTTGGAGACGAAACTATTACAAGCGATAGAATATCTAGAGCATTAGCTCAATTTGTTAGAAGTTTGGTTAGTGTTACTTCTAAATATGACCAAGCAAGAAGTGATGTTTCATCACCTATTGTAGATTTTCCAAGTTTTACTGCACAAGAAAATCAAGGGAAACAACTTTTTTACGCACCACGACAACTTACAAATGGAGTAATGGGAAATTGTGTTGGTTGCCACCAAACAGAAGCTTTTATTGGTCCTTCTTTACCAAATATGGGACCTTTAACAACTTTTGCAACAACCAATGGTTTGGATGCTTTCTCTACTAATGATTTAGGAGTAAATGAAGCAACAGGAAATCCTAATGACATAGGTAAATTTAAAATACCATCATTAAAAAATATAGCTATTCGTCCACCATTTATGCATGATGGTAGATTTGCAACTTTAGAAGAGGTTATCGAGCATTATAGTTCAGGTGTTCAAAATCACGCAAACCTTATATCCCCTTTAGTTAACGATAATGGAGAAGTTGGACAATTTAATTTTACACAAGAAGAAAAAGATGCTCTAATTGCTTTTCTAAACACGCTTACAGATGAACAAATGATAAACGATGAAAAATATAGCGACCCCTTTGAATAAATATGAAACAAACACTTTTTACACTAATAGTAATTACTTTATTAAGTTGCAACAAGGATGCTGGTAATATTGACATTTCTAATCCTACAGAAAACACGCCAAACATACTTTTAATCATTGCTGATGATTTAGGAAAAGATGCCATTAATGGATTTTCTGAAGGCAATATAAAACCAACAACGCCAAATATTGATGCTGTCCGAAATTCAGGATTATCTTTTACTAATTTTTGGTCTTATCCAACTTGTTCGCCAACTAGAGCATCAATCCTAACTGGAAAATATGGTTATAGAACTGGCGTAAAATGGGCAAGTGATGAACTCGGCTTATCAGAAACAGTATTGCAAAAATATATAAACGACCAAACCAATAACAAATATTCAACAGCCATAGTTGGAAAATGGCATTTATCTGGTAACAGTAGTACTTTCAATCCGGAAATTTTAGGAATTGACTATTATGCAGGTCTAATAAGAGGCGAAGCACAAAGTTATTATAACTGGTTATTGACAGAAGATGGAACAAGTAATATTGTAACAGAGTATGCTACAACCAAATTTACAAATCTAGCGACAGATTGGATAAATCAACAAGACAAACCTTGGTTTTTATGGTTAGCTTACAACGCACCTCACACACCTTTTCATGTACCACCTAGTGAAATGCATTCTCAAGGTTTTTTACCTGAATTTTCTAGTGGAATGGATGAAACACCTTATTATATGGCTTCAATTGAAGCAATGGATTTTCAAATAGGAAAATTACTAGAAAACGTATCAGAAGAGGAAAGAAATAATACTGTTATAATATTTATTGGCGATAATGGAACACCGAATCAAGTTGCACAATCACCATACACTTTTTTTACAGCAAAAGGTTCTTTGAATCAAGGAGGAATAAATGTTCCTATGTTTATTTCTGGAAAAGGGGTTTTAAGAACAGGGAATGATGAAAATTTAATTACTAGTACTGATTTATTTTCTACCATTGCTCAAATTGCTGGAGTTTCGGCTAATGAAATTAACGACAGTAAAAGTTTTAAATCTTTATTATCGCAATCTGAAACAGTTAGAAATTTTCAATATTGTGAAAAAGATGATGGTACTAATAATTTATGGACAATAAGTAATGGTGGTTATAAACTTCTTAAAAATGCAAACGGAAATGATGAATTTTACGACCTAAATAACGACCCATATGAACAGAACAATTTAATAAACGGAACTTTAACGACAACCGAAAACACTATAAAATCTGAATTAGAAACTGAACTGAACAACATTAGGAAATAAAAAATAACTGGCTACAACAACGTATATAAAAAATAGCGGTTTAATCTCTTAACCAAAAGAAAATGAATAAATTAAAGGTTAGTTATAATCCGAAAAGTTAGTGAATAAAATCCGCTACTTTTCATATACAAGACCGTTGTTAGTAATTTAAACCAAGCATTGAGAAATGGGAAATTATAGTAAAAAACAAGAACTTTTTACAAAATATATGCTCAACCAATTCGGAATTGAGGATGATGATTTTGTTTCAAACCCAAATTGGAAATTATAATCTGGATCATTAGGAAGACTATCATCTGGAGTTTCAATCACATTTGGTTCTGCATATTCAATTTCAGAATATGAATTTAACTTGGAGATAACCTTTTCTATATTTTCATTCTCAGGAAGTTCAAGCACCATTAATCTATAAATACCATAATCCTTATTTGACTTTAGCCATGAAGGATTGTACTTCGAGACTATTCTTCTAATTTTATAATTTCCATAGTCTTGGAAGAATGATTTTTTATTTGCTTGTGTTTTATGATGTTGTCACTTAATAGCATTAACTGATATGTTTTTAGGTAATGTTGATTTCTTTAAATATTCATTATCAACAGCACCTTCTTTGAGTTTTACTATGACTTCTCCTTGCACATAATTTTATTAGTTTCTTTATGAATAAGAATAATTTCGGGTTTGTAAAGTCTGATGTTTTTCCCTTTTTCCAGGGTTGTCTCCAATGATGATAAAGCGAATCTTTTCATTAAGCTCTTCTAATCTCTTATTAATAACTAAATTTTATTGATTTAGAAGAGATAAATCCTATAGATATTTTTCAATTTGAGTTTTCAAAATTTTATGCAACGAGATTTCATCATTCGTGCTTTTACGATTCATTCAAAATAGGTGAAAAAGAAGCCTGTCGGTTTTCTGGAGATGATCTATAAAAGATTTCATTTAGATAGCTGCGTGAATTTCGAATCGAATTTATGACTGATATAGGCTAAGGTATACTAACCAAAGTAACTATTTTATTAACTTATTAATATCAAATTTTAAGCTCAAACTTAAATACCCTACTTCATCTTTAAAATACAGTATTTCGGAAGTATTTATTTTAAACAAATTTGCAATATGATAATTTAATTTTATCCCTTTATATCCTAATCCAAGAAATATGTGTGGCTCAAAAAAGAAAAATTTTCGCTTACCCACATCATATAAATCACTAGAATAATAATCAACGCTGTACAATCTATAATCAACGTATGAAAATCTTGAAGAAATACCAAAGTCAACAAACTTACTTGTAAACGCTAAAGAAGGCTGAATAAAAATCCTATTAATATCTAAATCAAAATTATTATTTCTGTGGTCTTGACCATATCCATACGCAGATGAAATAGAATAAGTTATATTTCCATTTTCGGTTAAAGACTTGTGATCATAATAATATAATCCTATATCTGCAATTTGAACACCATTTTTAAAATCAAAATTATTAAAAGTATTTAAAGTTAAAAATGTTCCTATGTTTTCTGATATAGAATAGCCAACATTAAATCCTTCATTAGCACCAGATAAAAAAGAACTACCTCTAATTTCATTTTTTTTTGTATCCGTTGGTATATCCTGATATGTTGGATAATAATAATATGTACTACAGCTATACATTAAAAAGATGCTAAAAATTAAAATCAAATATTTTCTCATTATTGTCATTTTTTTAGTCAAATTTTTTAATTGAGCCGAATGTCAAACTTAATATTAGCTAATTGGTTATATATTTACAAAAACCATTAATAATTACACTTAAGTTAGTAATACATGTACTTTTTTATCATTATCATTAAATATAGTAATTTTTTGTGAATGTTTAACATGTTTAACCATTTTACGACATCACTCCAAACATGTGTGTATGGCATCGTGGTTTCTGGTTTGCTATGCTCTAATATTACTTGAATACCCCTAATATTTGTTCCTGTTACCAATAAGTGTGTAGCATAACTATGGTGTAAGGTAGGAGGGGTAACTTCTTTTATAACCTTGGTATTTCTAACACTCCTTTTTAAAAAACTACATCATGATCTTGCCACATATGGAGTGTGTTTGGTGTCATTTTCAAGTAAATGTTTTCTTGGTGACCACTGATAAGAATATTTACTTGTGAAAAAGCTATTAGAAGATAGCGTACGAAAACTATTTAATGAGATAATTCTTGAACATCATAATTTAGACAAGTTATTTAAAACAAGTTTAGTTTCGATAACAGACAAACGACTTGAAAAAACTCAAAGAGATGCTTATTTTAAGCAAGAATATGAAAATGGATTTAATAATTGATTTAGATAGATTAATCAAACTACTATACTGACAATTTTATTGACGATGTGAGTTTATAGTATTTAAGAAGCACTTTTAACAACTCTTTTACAGCGTAAACAAACCAGTGATTCTCTTAAAACACAGATTTTCATTGAGTTTAGAACAAAAAAAAAGAGTAACCATTTCTGATTACTCCTTTGTAGCGGGAATTGGACTCGAACCAATGACCTTCGGGTTATGAGCCCGACGAGCTACCTACTGCTCTATCCCGCGATTTGAGTGGTAAAGATACAAGAATCTAATATTCTTCACAACAGTTTTTTATTAAATACACAAAACATACGTCTTAAAAAGCAATCGCTTAGCCACCTCTTAGTGGTTTGCGAACCCTTCTACTTGGCAGAAATAGAAAACATCAAGCCCTTTTAAATCAAACCTCAGAGCCGTCCGTTAAAAGCACCAAGAAACACTCCATAATTCTTCATGACCACATCCTCATTCTTAATAATGGTTTGTGTAACTTTGCCTATCAATTCATATCAAATGACACACAAAGCAGGTTTTGTAAATATTATCGGTAATCCAAATGTTGGAAAGTCGACGTTAATGAATGCCTTTGTCGGTGAAAAGTTATCGATCATCACTTCCAAAGCTCAAACCACTAGACATCGTATCTTAGGGATTGTCAATGGAGAAGATTACCAAATCATGTTTTCTGACACCCCAGGAATCATTAAGCCTGCATACGAAATGCAATCTTCTATGATGGATTTTGTTAAGTCTGCATTTGAAGATGCTGATGTTTTGATTTATATGGTTGAAATTGGAGAGAAGGAATTGAAAGATGAAGCCTTTTTTAATAAAATAAAGCATGCAAAAGTACCCGTTATGCTTTTAATCAATAAAATAGACACTTCCAATCAAGAAGAAATTGAAGAAAAACTAGCCTACTGGGAAGAAAAAGTACCGAATGCCAATGTATACCTAATCTCAGCACTAGAAAACTTTAACATCGAACCTGTATTCGAGAAAATAAAAGAATTACTTCCTGCATCGCCTGCCTTTTACCCCAAAGATCAATTAACAGATAAACCCGAACGCTTTTTTGTCAATGAAGCGATACGAGAAAAAATATTGTTGAACTACAAGAAAGAAATTCCTTATGCTGTCGAAATTGAAACGGAAGAGTTTTTTGAAGAACAGAACATCATCAAAATTCGCTCCATCATTATGGTAGAGCGTGAAACCCAAAAGGGAATTATCATTGGACATAAAGGAGCAGCGCTAAAAAAAGTAGGAATGCAAGCCAGAAAAGATTTAGAAACCTTTTTCGACAAAAAAGTGTTTTTAGACTTGTATGTAAAAGTGAATAAAAATTGGCGTTCTAACGACCGACAGTTAAAGCGTTTTGGTTATAAAGACTAAAAAAACATGATCAATAATCTCTGTAATGATTAAATAAATCTGCTTTTACCCCAAACACAAACCACCGTGTGTTTTCCGTGTTAAAAGTATAACCTATCGACTCTGGTTTGATTCCAATTCTAGTTATTGGAAGTTCTGACGTAAAATTACGCATCAAGACCCCAGTAAACAACTTGAAACCGGTTGATGGATTGACCAAATAACTCAACTCCGTATCAATATTTAAAATTACAGCTTGATTTCCCTGTAAAAATCTTTGATCGTAATCAGCATTTCTATCCGAAGCAGAAATCAATATGTTTCCACCGTAGGAAGTGAGGTCACCATCTATATCAAATCCTTTGGTACCGTATACCAATTTACCCTGTGCAGCCCAACGCTTTTTTCGATACCTCGCTATCAAAACTGTTTCCCAGAAATTTCCGCCCCACAAATGCGCCAAAGATTGCCCAAAATTGGAATAATGGTGTTGCTCTTCATGGGCATAAGTAAAAGGAGTTACTTTGTTAAACTCTGCTTGTAACTGAAGTCCTTTTACATGAAAAGCATCGAAAGATTTCACCCCTATTTGAATAGCGTGCTTGTTGGCCCAATATCCATTTTGATTGTTAAAAAATTCAGAAATCTTAAAATCATCTAACAAAAATTGTCCATAAAAAATATTATTTTCTCCAAAACGATATTTTGCATCAACACCAACAACTCCATTTCCTGAATCTTCACCATTGGCAAATTCTAAATTTTTATAGAATATAATTGGATTAAAATATTCTGCGGGAAAAGCTCCAGACCCCCCTGAGTTATCAACAATTAGGCCTTCAAACAGCCCTAGGTTAAATTTTGAAGTTACGTTCCAACTCAAATGATGAAAAGTACCATACTTTCTTTTATGACCATAATTTAACCCCTGCTGGACATCATCAATAGAATAATTAAAATCTTTCATCCACATATACAAATTGGTGTACTGAACCTTACCCATAGTTGTGGTGACTTTCAAATAGGTGTTAGGAGCAGAAACGTCTGATAAAAACAAAGAACGATATCCATCTCCTATAAAGTTTTGACCGTGTCCAAATTGGAGGTTTATCAATTTATTAGGGCTATAAGACAAATACCCTGTAGAAATACCGTAATCATGCCCCTTGTTTTGAAACAACTTTGATTTCCCTCTTCCAGGAATCAAACCATATGCGTCCTCAGGTTGATTGATTTTGACGTATTCGTTGATGAACTGAGTGAAAAAAGATTGACTTTCAAAAACAGAAGCACTGTAAGAGAGTTGAGAGCCTATCTGCCCTTCCATTTTTAAAATTCTAGTATTGTTAGACGTCGTCCCTACTTCTGTATTGTCAATTCCTCCATCTACATCCAAAAGAACATCCAAATGAAACCAATAATCCGTTCCACTGATGGCAACTAGATGTTCATTCCACAACTTTCTACCCCACCAAGAGGTTTTGTCTTTTAACAAAGGGGCTTTGTAATTCTGTATCCCTACAGCATTACGATACAAATAAGGTTTTAGACTAGTGTGTGTATTTTCTGCTTGATACATACCTTGCTCAAATACACTATAGCTTGCATGGTTGAAGGGCATTCGCAATTGGCTTTTGTGCTCGGGGAACAACCCATCTATCTCTTGAGCATTCAATATACTTGCCATAAGCAACAACCCATAAACTACAATTTTATTCATGATATTCGGGTCACCATTTCTTGATCTAATTTGTAAGTCTGTAAACTTTCAGAACAACTTGCCATACCTTGGTCATCAAAACACAAACGATGTCCGTACTCACTAACCCAACCTATTTGCTTTGATGGATTACCAACGACCAGGGCATAAGGTTTAATTTCCCTTGTAACCACTGCTCCGGCTCCAACCATTGCGTAAGCCCCAATGGTGATTCCACATAAAATAGTTGCGTTAGCTCCTATACTCGCTCCTTTTTTTACAGAAGTTATTTTGTATTCTGACTTTCTAACAATGGCGCTCCTTGGATTGATAATATTTGTAAAAACCATTGAAGGACCTAAAAAAACGTCATCCTCACAGGATACTCCAGTATAGATAGAAACATTGTTTTGTACTTTCACGTTACTTCCTAACCTCACGCTGGGAGACACAACGACGTTCTGTCCTAGGTTACATCTTTCTCCAATTGTTGAATCACGCATAACGTGACTAAAATGCCATATTTTAGTTCCTTTCCCTATGTTTGCGCCTTGGTCTATGACAGCCGTTTCGTGAGCAAAAAATTCTTGTGACATATCTTTGAGTTTAAATCTTCTCCCCTAATGCTCAGTCAACATGTATAGGGTAGCCTTTAAATTTTATTCTAATGTACAATCTTTTAGATTAACTTTTCTTTCCATGAGTGCCATTTGTATTTCTTTGCTAGCACGATCAACAAAACAGGATATAAAATTGCCATAGCCAACAATTCCATCATCAAACTTGGTTTGGAATAATCTTTAAACAAAGCAGCGGTCTGGAAAGCAGTCCAATCAGTGGTAACCAACAGGGCTGTTATCAGATTGTTTGCAGCGTGAAACCCCAAAGACAATTCCATTCCCTCATCCATCAGAGTGATGACACCCAGTAGAAAACCAGTTCCAACATAAAAAATCATAACCAAAGGACCCAGTTGTCCAACTTCAGGGTTTGCATAGTGTAGCCCACCAAAACAAATAGAAGTAATCACTAGTGGTAACCATTTTGTTTTGGTACTTAACGCTAAAGACTGCATCAAATATCCCCTAAAAACATATTCTTCCAAACTAGTTTGGATAGGAATCAACAGGATTGAAAGAACAAACAAAAGTGAAAATTCTTTTGCATTAAAATTCCACTTTATGTTTTCTGGACTGATCAAATAACCCATCGCAAAAAAAAGAACAATCATAGCTCCCCAAAACAAAAAAGAAAAAAACATACGCTTGACATCAATCCTTTCTCTGCTTGTGGTTAAGCTTAACCATGATTGCTTGTTGATTTTTTTCAGAACAAGAGATAAAGTAAGCATCCCTCCCACAAAAGGCAACATCATATAAAACAGTGATAAGTTACTATTCATCAAAGTGTACAAGTAATTCAAATCTTCTATTCTCAAAGCATCTGCTTCGCCACTTGCCACTTTATTCGAAATCACAACATTATAGGGTAAAGAAAAAAGCAAAACCCCTAAAACAATTAAAACAAAACCCAATACATAACGCCATAGGTTGGTATTGCCTTTGTAAGCCTGTGCTAAATATTTATTTTCCATCGTAAATTGGTATTGTACTGAATATGCCCATTGATGACTTCCAAGGGACTCTCTATATTGTTTGTAAATAGACTACCTGTTCCTAAGCCCTGTGGCATATCCACACCTAAAGTATAGGTATATTGACTAATCGCGTTCAGACCAATATTGCTTTCTAAGGCAGAAGTAACCCAATATTTAATTTTTAATCTTTCCGCAATTTCAATCCACTCATTGGTTCCTTGAAATCCACCAATCAAACTTGGCTTTAAAATGATATACTGGGGTTTGATCCTTCTCAACAAAGCTTCTTTTTGTTCGTACTTAAAAACACCTATCAATTCTTCATCTAGAGCAATTGGAACTGGTGTTTTATCACACAATTGGGTCATCTCCGAAAGTTGTCCTTGCTTGATGGGTTGTTCTATTGAATGTATGCCCAACATAGCCAAACGCTCTAATTTTCGCAACGCATTTTCACTTTTAAAAGCTCCATTTGCGTCAACTCTTAAAGTAATTTCTTGTCTAGTATATCTACTCCTAATCGCGCCTAATAACTTTATTTCAGCATCAAAATCTATAGCTCCAATCTTCATTTTAATGGTTGAAAAACCAGCTTCTAGCTTCTCTTCTATTTGTTTGCTCATAAAAGTTTCGCTACCCATCCATATCAATCCATTGATTGGAATTAGAGCTTCACCACGACTAAACTTGGAAGGAAACAAATCAAACCCATTTTCACTCTCCAGTGATAAAAATGCCTGTTCTAAACCAAATTGAATAGAAGGGAATTCTAAGAACTCCAGCAATAACGCCTCTAAACCTAGATGGATATGATCACAAGCCCATTTTAAATTTACCTCATAATCTGGTCGATCATCTACACTCAACCCTCTAAACAATCCAGTTTCACCATACCCTATTTTACCCTCTTTCTCTATGATTATAAAATAAGTCTCTTTGATCTTTAAAACTCCTCTGGAAGTTCCAGAAGGTTGTTTGAAGTGAAGGTCATATTTTTTAAAACTTGCTTTCATGTACTAAAATCGAATGGGACAAGAACAATCTTATCTGGTTAATTCTTAAAACATTAAATAATCAAACCCAACCCAAATAGAAGGGAAAACAAAAAAGTACTTAATGCTACTTTTTTTAACTCTGGATCTAAAAGAACAGCTTCCTGATTCTGATAAACAACTACCATGTTTTTTACCAAAGGAACAAAGGCAATAACACACATAAATTGAAAAGAAGAAACAGCGTGTAAACCAAGATAAACAAATGCAGAAGACATTCCCCCTAATATCAGAAGATAATGATATATTTTCACTTTAGACGCTCCCAATTTTACAGCTAATGTATTTTTATTTGACTGAAGATCAGATATACGATCTCTCATATTGTTTAAATTCAAAACGGAAACACTAAAAAATCCAATCGTGGCCGCAGGCAAAAGAGACAACGCGTCAACCTGCTGAACATATAGAAATTCACAACCTAGAACCCCCAACAAACCAAAAAACAAAAACACAAAAACATCCCCAAACCCGGAGTATCCGTATGCATTTTTTCCCATGGTATATTTTATAGCTGCAACAATTGAACCCAAACCTAACCCCAAAAACACAATTGAAAACACAAAGCTCTCTTTACCAAAAGAAATATAAATTAGTGTGATCGCAAGTAGTACAGTGATTGCAACAACCAGATAAATCCCTTTCAACATTTGTTTAGGAGTTATCACTCCACTTTGCAAAGCCCTTTGTGGACCTACTCTTCCGTTGTTATCTGTACCCTTAACTCCATCACCGTAGTCGTTGGCAAAATTTGACAAGACCTGAAACCCAATTGTAGTCAACAAGGCAAACACGCAAATATCCCAACGAAATAGCTGCTTTGATGCTGCTAAAAAACTTCCTACTATAATACCCGAAAGAGACAATGGTAATGTTCTTAACCTAGCAGCCTGTATCCAATGTTTCATGTTTTGTGTATAAAAATGACTCCCCAATATCACAAAATAAGATATTGCGCTATCAACTATTTTTTGTGTTAAAGTCCTAATGAATCTGCCAACAACTCTGCAACATCCTTAACCACTACCTCATCTTCTTTTTTGTGAAGTTTCACACCGTCTGTCAACATGGTATTACAAAAAGGACATCCTGTAGCAATCACATTCGCTTTGGTGTTAAGTGCATCCTTGGTTCGTAAATCATTGATTTCCATGCTACCCTTCTCTGAATCTTTAAACATTTGAGCACCACCAGCGCCACAGCACAATGAATTGCTTTTTGACCTTTTCATCTCAACCAACTCAGAACCACCAATAGCCTTTAATAATGTTCTTGGTGCATCATACTCTTTGTTTGCTCTTCCTAAGTAACAAGGATCGTGAAAAGTGATGGTGTCATTTTCTAGATTGGAATCGGATAAATCTAACTTTCCTTGTTGGACCAACTCCTGAATAAATTGCGTGTGATGAAGAACTTCATAATTTCCGCCCAACTCAGGGTATTCATTCTTTAAAGTATTGTAAGAATGAGGACAAGCCGTCACAATTTTTTTAACATTATAAGCATTTAAAACTTCAATATTGGTCATGGCTTGCATTTGAAATAAGAACTCGTTTCCTGCTCTTTTTGCCACATCTCCACTAGAGCTTTCTTCTGTTCCTAAAACAGCAAAATCTACATTTGCCCTATTTAATAGCTTAACAAATGCCCTTGTTATTTTTTTTGCCCTATCATCAAAACTCCCTGCTGAACCTACCCAAAATAAAATATCTGGTTCTATCTCTTTTGCAAACAAATCTGCTATTACCGGTACTTTTATCATAATCATGAATGATTTAAAACCTTAAAAAATGAATTTCTAATGCTTTGTTTTATTACGCTTCATCAACCCAATTCAACCTATCCATTTGGTTATATTGCCATGGAGCACCATTGTTTTCTATATTCTGCATCATCGCATTTAATTCTTGAGGAGCTGCTGATTCTTCCATCACCAAGTATTGCCTCATTTCCATAATAATAGATAATGGGTCAATATTAACAGGACATTCTTCCACACAAGCATTACAACTGGTACAAGCCCATATTTCTTCTTGAGTGACGTAACCCTCACCCAATAGCGGTTTCCCATCGTCCTTAAAAGCACCCTTGTTTGCATCTATATTTCGCCCAACTTCTTCTAGCCTGTCACGAGTTTTCATCATGATTGCTCTTGGAGACAATTCTTTACCAGTTAGGTTCGCAGGACAAACAGAGGTACAACGACCACACTCAGTACAAGTATAGGCATTCATCAATTGTACCCAATTCAAATCTGTAACATCACTGGCTCCAAATTTTTCTGGTTCGGTTTCCTCGCTAGAGGTAGCATAAGGATCTGCGTTAGGATCCATCATCAACTGAACCTCTTTTGTAACTGTTTTGTTGTTTGCAAACTGACCTTGTGGTTTTAAATTTGCATAAAAGGTATTGGGGAACGCCAATAATATATGTAGATGCTTTGAATAATAGAGGTAATTTAAAAAAGCTAAAATCCCTATAATATGAAGCCACCATGCTGACCTTTCTATAAGATGCATTGCGCCCAAAGAAGTATCCTGAAAAAACGGAAACAAAAATTGACTGATCACATTTCCTATTCCAGACTGTTGCAGATTTACATCTGTTGCATTCATTAGCAAAAACAAGGACATCAATACCAACTCGAAATACAAAATATTATTCGCATCATTTTTTGGCCATGAGGTCATTTCTTTACCAAAAAAACGTTTGATTTTTAATACGTTCCTTCTACACCAAAACACCGTAATCGAAACAAAGACAAGCAGTGCTAAAATTTCAAAAGTCCCAATCAGAAAGCCATAAGCACCATCTCCTATATAAGGCAAAAACAGTCTATGTGTCCCAAGTATTCCGTCTAAAATAATCTCTAAAACCTCTATATTAATTACAATAAAACCTATGTAAACAATAACATGTAAGAAACCAGAAAGTGGTCTTCTTACCATTTTAGATTGCCCCAAAGCTATACGAATCATATTTGCCCATCTTTCTGACTTGCGATCAGATCTATCGATTGATTTTCCAAGTCTTATATTTCGGAATAATCTTTTCACATTTTTTGTAAAAAAATAAATCCCCAATCCCAATATGATGGTAAAAATGATATTTGGAATAAACTGCATACGGTTTAGTTTTCTTTAGTTTTCTTGTACTTCTTTTCTTTTTTTCCAAACAAGGAAAAATGAACAAATCTTTTTGGATGCTCTTTCATGTCTCTCAACAGCTCTTCCAACTCTTTACTAGCCGCCTCAAGATTATTATACAAATCTTCGTCTTTAGCCAATTTACCTAGAGATCCTTCTCCAGTAGCTATGCCACTTGTAATCCCCTCTAAGTTGGCCACTGTTTTGTTTATCTTCTGTGATATGGACAATATTTTAACTTTGGCTAAGGAATCAGAGACTGCTTTTAAGTTGTAGCTAGTAGCCTCAACACTAGATAGTGTTTTGTTTAACTTATCATCATTATTCTTGACCAAAACATCTATGCTTTGAGAAGTTGACACGACCGATGAAAGGACTGTGTTTATTTTTTTTATGCTTGATTGAAGTTCGGTTATTGTTTCTTCATCCAACAACTCACTCATGCGTTTCGCGACCATCTCTATGCTACTGATGGCACTTTCCATTTTGACTTGTAAAGGATCTAATTTGGAAAATAAATCAACACCTACTTCACCTTTTAGATAATCTCCTGGGGTCGCTTTATCTCCTTGGTAAGATGGAACAATAACTAGAGACTTTCCTCCCATAATTCCATCACTAGCAATTTTGACTATTGAATTTTTTGAAAAATAAACTTGCTTCTCTACTGTAAACTCAACAATCAATTCCCCTTGGTGTTTTGGATCTTCATTAAAATAGATATCCAAAACCTTTCCTACTGAAAAACCGTTGATGCTTACTTGACTAGACTTCTGTAATCCACTGATATTACTATAGGTAACATAGTAGCTGTTCAAAGTACTGCTCAATACGTTTCTTCCTTTTAAGAAACCAAACCCCCAATAAAATAGGGCCAATACAATTAATGACGCAAAACCTACTTTTAATTCCCTGTAATTTCTTTTCATACAACGAAAATACGAATTATTTAATTTGTTTGAGTTTAAACGCTTCTTTTAACGAAATTCTTTTGTTATTTAGAAAAGCTACAATCAATGCTGATCTGTAATTCTTAGACTTTGCCGTCTCCAAATATTTTAACACTCGACCATAACTATTTGTTCTACCCAAATAATATTTATAATACTTTCCTACCTTCACAATTTCTACTCCTTTTAGTCCTTTGAAATTAGAAGGCTTAGTGCTCACTTTGTTGGTGGATGAAGCGATCTGAACTTTAAAATACACATCGTCCACAGTAGGTTCCTCTGATTTTTTTGAAAAAGCATCTTGTTTTATCTCTTTGTTAATACCGACAATAAAAGCAGAATTATACCCTTTTGACTTTACTAAAACCAGCGCATTATTGGCCTGTTGCTCGGTATCATAATCTCCTAAAAAGTATTTATAGAGACCTCCAACTCCTTCTCTTTTTATTTTTTTAAGGCCCTTAAAATTGTAGGAGGAAGTACTAATTCTATTTTTACTTGCTGCAACTTGAACTCTATACAGTTTATTTTTTGAGGAACTTCTTACAAAACTATTGGTTGCCGTACTGATTGTATTACCCTCGTAAAAATCGTCTTCTGCAACATTTATTTTTTGAATTTTATAATATTCTAAAATGGCTTTACATATAGACTGAGCAACTTGATTTTGACCCACAGACGAACTCAAGTACTTCCCTTCAGTCTTGTTCGATAAAAAACCTGTTTCAACCAATACACTTGGCATATAACTTTGATACAATACAACAAATGCTCCTTGTTTCACTCCTCTATTACTCCTCTTTAAAGAAGTTTCAAAATCTGACTGTATCAAGTTTGCTAGCAGTAAACTTTGATCTAGATTTTCCTCTTGCTCTAATGAAAGTCCTATGATAGAGGTCGGATTACTTGGATTAAACCCCTGGTAACGTTCTTTATAGTTGTCTTCCATTAATATCACTTCATTTTCCGCTTTAGCAACCCTAAAATTTCTATCATTTCCTTTTAAAGAGAGCACATAGGTCTCTGTCCCAAAAGGTTTCGTCGAGCCGTTAGCATTACAATGAACAGACACAAACAAGTCTGCATCGGCCTCGTTTGCAATATTTCCTCTTTTCCACAAGTCAACCAAAACGTCTGTTTTTCTGGTGTAAATAACTTTCACTCCTTGTTGTTTCTCAAGCAGCCTTCCCGTTTTTAAAACAATACTTAAAGCGACATCTTTTTCAAAATGAGTTCCGTGTTTACCACCACAACCAACATCTTTACCTCCATGACCAGCATCGAGTACTACTGTAAACCTTTGATTTTTCTGAGCATAAGTATTCGTGAAATTAATGGTGAAAAAAAGAAGGATGCATATAGCTCTCTGTATTTTATAAAACTTCTGAGATTTAAATGTTGGAATCAATTTCATCAATAAAATTTAATTATTTTTGGACTTTTGATTGTGCATGCATATGCACAAGCATCATCTCACAAAAATAGAACATAAAGCATTGCAAACAAACAGACTCTATATTCTTTTATTCGTTTTATTAACAGCGTTTAGTGTTCTTACCTCTGAAGCTCAAAATAAAATGAAGGAAAACGTTGAAATGCCTCAAGAAATTGATTCTATCATTCAGCAAGATGTCGCCTCTAAACTTGTAAATGACAGTATTGTTTTTACTCAAAACGATAGTCTCCAATTGCAGAAAAAAGATAGCATTATCGCTCCAAAAAAGAAAGGAGCTATTGAATACATTATCGAACATACTGCTGAGGATTATATTGTAGAAGATTTACCCAATAAGAAAGTCGACCTTTATGGAAAAGCTCATGTTGTTTATGGAGAAAATGATATTACCGCAGGGAAAATTTTAATTGATTACAAAACGAATACCGTTATCGCAAAAGGTATCCCTGATGAAAACGGTAAATACACTCAGCTACCCGTGTTCAAAACTACAGGTAACGAAAGCACTCAAGATTCTTTGATTTTTAACTACAAAACCAAAAAGGCTGTCATCTACGGTTTAGAAACTGTGCAAGATGGAATCAATACGTTGGGCGAAAGAACAAAAAGAGTAAATGACTCAACAATCTTTATTCGCAATATAATTTTTACCACCTCAGACCCAAGAAATCCTGATTACTATTTAAAAACAACCAAAGCAAAAGTAGTTCCTGGAAAGAAAATCATTACTGGATCCACAAATTTGGTCATTGCTGATGTACCTACTCCAGCCATCTTTCCATTTGCTTATTTTCCTTTGACCAAAAATAGAACATCTGGGGTTATTTTCCCCACCTATGGTGAATCGGCAAACCAAGGTTTCTTTTTGCAGAACGGTGGTTATTACTTAGCACTAAACGATTATTTTGACTTAAAGGTGACTGGTGACATTTATTCCAACAGCAGTTGGGGTATCAATGTGGCCTCTAATTATAAATTAAAATATAAATTTAGTGGAAATTTTAGTTTTAACTACGACAATTTAATTAGCGGTATTGAGGGCTTCTCTAGTTATAGCGAAGCTAAAAACTTCAATATAAGATGGTCTCACAGCCAGGATTCTAAAGCTTCTCCAAATAGCAGATTTTCTGCGTCAGTAAACTTAGGAAGTAGTCAATATTTTAGACAATCCGTAAATGAAACCAATACAGGTATGGGATTAACCAACACCCTTAGTTCTTCTGTATCATTTTACAAAAATTTTGTTGGCACCCCTTTTAGCTTGAATCTATCTGCAAACCACAGACAGAACACGAATACTAAAACCGTATACCTAACGCTGCCCTCCTTACAGTTAAATATGGATAGGCTATTTCCATTTGCACCAAAAAGTGGATCGCAAAAAAATGCTTTCCAAAAAATTGGACTGACTTACTCCTTTAAAGCAGAAAATAAAATAGAGACAACCGAAGATGATTTTTTTAGTAGTAAGATGTTTGATAGCGCACAAAATGGAGCGCAGCACAACCTTGGTCTTAGTACAAACATGAAACTCTTCAAATATTTTTCTTTGTCTCCTAGTATGAACTATAAAGAGGTATGGTACTCCGAAAAAATACACAAAGAATATGTAGAAACTGAACAGAAAGTTGTTACCCAAACCCTTTCAGGCTTTAGCGCTTTTAGAGATTATAGTGCCTCAACATCTATAAGCACAACTATCTATGGTATGTTTAAATTTAAAAACAGTAAGCTAAAAGCAATAAGACACACTATTAGACCTTCCATATCATATACCTATAGACCAGATTTTGGATTTTATTACGAAGAGGTACCTGAAAACGCAGATGCCACAAGCTTTGAAACCTACTCTAGATTTGACAATGGTATCTATGGTACTCCCTCAAGGGGTACAGCAAACTCATTAGGGTTTAGCATCGCTAATTCTTTAGAAGGAAAAATGAAAAACAAAGAAGATCCAGAGGGGGAGGACATCAAAGTCAATCTTTTAAACTCCTTAAATCTTAGCAGTAATTACAATTTTAAGGCAGATGAATTTAAACTATCACCTGTAAACATTAGTGCTGGAACTACATTGTTTAAGAAAATGAATGTAAATTTTGGTACTTCTCTTGATCCCTACGCACTGGATGTTAACAATAGAAGAATTAATCAATACAATTTTAAAAACGGGGGAGCATTATTTAGAATGACTAGAGCAAACTTTACTACGAGTTACGCTATCTCCAATGATGATTTCTCTAAAGACCTTGAAGAGACTGAGAAAAAAGATAATGAGGAAGAGGACACCGCATACGACCAAGATTTATTTGGTGCCAACAACCCCAACTCGAATGATTTCTCTGTTAAACCTCAAAACGAACCTAAAGAGCAAAAAGACATCACCAATTTGCCTCAATACATTTCTGCAATGCCTTGGAGCTTGAGACTCTCCTTCTCGACCAACTACGCAAATAGCCAAAGGCAAAATAAAATATCTTCAGCTTCTTTAATGTTTTCAGGAGATATTGAATTGAGCCCAGGATGGCAAGTAGGAGCGTCGTCTGGTTATGATTTTATCAACAAAGGTTTCTCGTATACAAACCTAAGATTCACAAGAGACTTAAGAAGCTGGAGCATGAACTTTAACTGGGTTCCTCTTGGAAACTACAGTTCATACTACTTTTTTATTGGGGTAACATCTTCTGTACTTAGCGACTTGAAATGGGATAAAAGAAAGACTAACTACGATTATTAACTCAAGTACATCTTTATTTTTTCTTGTAATTCGTTAGTGGTCGAATACAATTCGAACTCACCATCAACAATAAAAGAAATCTCTCCTGTTTCCTCAGAAACAACAAGACAGATGGCGTCTGTTTTTTCTGTTACCCCGATAGCAGCTCTATGTCTAAGACCAAATCTGCTAGGCATTTTATTTTCAGACAAAGGCAAAACCACTCTAGTCGCAACCACAAAATTTTCTTTAACGACTATCGCTCCATCATGTAAGGGGCTGTTTTTGTAAAAAATACTTTCTAATATCGGTACATTGATCTCTACATTCATGGCATCTCCCTTCTCCTTTAAAAAATCTAAACTATTGTTTCTTTCCAGAACAATAAGAGCTCCCGTTCTTGAGACTCCAAATTTTTCACAAGCCATCACCAAACTGTTGATATCTAAATCAATTGAAATTTCTGCTTTTAAAAACTTTAATTGATTGATGAAATTTCTTTTATTACTAAAATTAGTAGACCCCAACATCAATAAAAACTTTCTCATCTCTGGATGAAAAATAATAATCAACGCAATCGCTCCTCCGCTTATTAGGGTTCCTAATAATGAACTAAACATTTCCATATGCAACGCTTGGGTGACTTTATATATTAAGAACACAATCGCAATACCAATGAAAATATTAATTGCAACGGTTCCTTTTAACAACTTGTATACATTGAAAAGTAAAAAAGCAACTAAAAGAATGTCTAAAACATCAATAAAGGTAAATTCCAAAAAACTAAACACAGGCCTATTTTTATAATACTTGTCTAAAAGTAATCATTTTTAAAGAAATTCATATTTTGATTCCAAAAAACTAACATTTATATTCGCTTAAAATACACGATCATGAATGAAATCACTGAGATACTTAAGTATACCGTCCCGGCAATGATAACAGGAGGAATTGCTGCATACTTTTTAAAACAATATCTCTCTTTAGAGCATAGCAAACGTAAATTTGAACTTCTAAACGATAAAAAAAAACAGAGTTTGCCCATAAGACTTCAAGCTTATGAGAGAATGATCTTATTTTTAGACCGTACAAGTATGACTAACATTGCGAGTAGAATAGAGCCTGAACAAACAAATAAAATTGAATACGCAAAACGATTGATCTTACAAATAAACTCTGAATATGAGCATAATTTAGCTCAACAAATATATGTTAGTGAAGAATGCTGGACAATGATAAACAACACCAAAACGACCATTCTAAACAACATTACCGCTTGTAGCATGCAAGATGATCTTAAAAGCGGAAAAGACCTCCAACAAGAACTCATAAAATTAGGCCTAGAAGGTCTTTCCTCTACACAAATAGCACAACAATACATCCAAAGAGAAGTCAAAAGCATCCTCTAAGTTTTTGCATTTTGGCCTAAGGGCTTAAAAAAGTCTTTACATCAGTCTCTCAAATATATTTTGGAAGCACCCAAAGCCACTTTGGTCGTAAACGTTTGTTCTTGAGTCTCTAAATCGAAAACATAAAAACTGCTTTGTGCTGTATAATTTGGCTCTACCCCATAAAGGCGTCCATACTTTACATCCATACCATACAAATTTTGAGCGATTAAAACCGTCGCAGATAAGACCTCATCATTCTCATTAATTTTAAATACTTTCCCTTCAGCATAATAGTAGATCTCTCCGGCATCAAAGACCATCAAACTCGGGTGTTCTCCTTCCTTAAAAGGCAATGAAGAAATTACAGTATTGCTAGTCACATCAATCGTTTGAATTGCTCCAACAGTATGCCCTTCGATAGACCAATCAGTAGGGTTATAAATGGTGTTCCCTTCAGACAAAACAACTAAATTATCGTGGCTGTTAAAAAACAATTCGTCAGGATTATCTTCTACCTTGATTTCAGAAACACTGTCAGACAAAGTATCAATAATAGAAATGATGTTATTCGTGCCATAAGCTCCTTTATGAGAAACATATAATTTATTTCCTTTTGAGATTATACGCTCTGGACCATTACCTACTGAAATTGTTTTTTCTACTTTATTATTGCTAAGATCAACAACCGCAATAAAATCATCTGTCGTATTATAGGGATCACCCCAGTTGGTCACATAACCTTTCTCACCTATTACCGTCATAAAACGGGGCGTTTTTAAGTCCTCTTTAATTTCACCTGTTTTGATAAAAGAACTTTTATCAACAACAGAAATGGTGTTGGTATTGTCCACAATAATATACGCACTGATTTCACTGAAAGCTATAGATTGCAAAAAAGTTCCCAGCTGTACACCATTGGCACTTAGATAAATAAATTGATGCTTTGCAGATTGATCTGATGACAAATAGGTTACAGAACCGGTTCCTGCTCCCGACCCTTCTCCACTGATCAAAATCCCCGTCGTATAATCTCTTTCAACTAAAGTTATAGAATCTTGATGACAAGACACTAGACTAAACACGACCACTAAAAGTATTATTAATTGTTTGTACATTCTAATTTATTTATAGTTTATAATTGATATTAATGTTAAAATTTGTACCTGGCATTGGCCTTAAAACACTGAAGGAATACAGTTCGTTAAACATATTCTTTATCGATAATTCTACGTGTAATGATTTGGCTTGATCTTGAAAAAATAGGACACCCATTCCTAAATTAAAAACTGTAAATCCCTGTAGTATATTTGCAGTATGATTAAGATTATCTTCTGTGGTAAATACTTTACTCTGACTCAAATTTTGGACATAAGCAGTTAAATTTCCATTTTGGTAATTGACTATACTATTAAACAAATGTCTGGGTACAAAGATCAAGTCTTTGTGCGTGTCTACATCTTTGGCCATAGTATAAGTGTAATTTGTAGTGGCTTCTATAAATTGATGGTTTGAAATAGAGTAGTAAAAATTTGAATAAAATTCTACTCCCGTATGTGTCGACTCCTCTAAATTAATTGGCTTCCAGCTTGTTGAGTTTATTTGTGGGGTCCAAATAATTTTGTCCATAACATCCATAAAAAAGATAGTTGTCTTGAGCGTAAGCCAATTGTTTTTATACTGATACCCCAAATCAACCTGATTTGATTTTTCTGGTATCAAATCAAGATTTCCTTGATTGTTTGGCCAATACAATTCATTTAGGGTTGGCACTCTATAATTACTCGAGATGTTAAGTAGTATTTCATGAGCATCCTTCAATGTATAATTGGTTCCAACAACAAAAACTGGTGGAACATGAAAAGCAGAATTGAACTCTTTTTTCAACTCAATGTTATACTCCCATTGCTCCATAAAAAAAGATTGAAAACCAATTGCAAAAGCATACTGTTCCCTTGTTTTTGGAGAAATTTGATTCGTTTTACCTTCAATATTTTGGAAGTCCAAAAATGTATTTAAGGATGAGTTTTGATTGAAAAAATAGGTAAAATCATAGTTAAACAACCATCTTTTCGATTTACCAAAATCATAATCAAAGTTGTTTTTATCCACAAAATACCTGTACTCCTGAGTCAAATATGCAGTTTTAAGCACATGAGAAAACCTATTTTTCTGTACCTTCCAAACCCATAAATTTCGTTGATTTACATCTATGTATTTATCATTAGTTTCTGGTTGAGTTAAGTTTCCTGAAAACAATCTGTCTCCCTTGTAACCCGTTGTGTAAAAACTTAATGTATTTCCATCTGAAAACTGATAACCTAAACTTAAACTCAATCCGTAGTTCTGATAGTTTCCATTGTTATTTGTTAAAAAATCACCCTTTTCATCTTTATATCGAGTATCAATTAACTCATAATCATTTGTAGATTTGTTTACGCTAGCGCCTAACTTTACCGCCCACTGCTTGGAACCAAAACTTGTTTTTAAGAAATTTGAGGTGGTATTGAAACTACCATAAGATCCAAACAAATGAAGGTTTTGATGTTTCTTGAAATATAAATTATCATTTGCGTGAATAGAACCTCCTATGGCTCCAGAACCATACTTTACAGAGCCTCCACCACTTTTGACAACAATTTCATCAGCAGTACTCAAGGATAAACTGTTTAATCCTGTCTGTCCATTCCCAAAGGCATTGATATTGATCCCGTTCCACATAACAGCAGTATTTTCTGCTGAAGTTCCTCTAAAACGAGCTGAACTCGCTCCTCCGTTTCCGTAATCTCTAACCGAAACTGGAGTGTTAAAACGTATAATCTCTGTTAAATTTGTTGCATTTTTCACCATCTGTTCACTTGTCAACAGGGTGGTTTTCTGACCTACTACATTATTTCTAACATAAGAGTCAGCTACAAGGATAACCTTCTCTAAACGATTGATGGAATCATTTTGAGCAAAAACTACGGCACTACATAAGAGGCCACCAAAAAAAAGTGTTCTACATCTTTTCATCATAAATTTCCTTTGCTCCCGAAAGAATTTATATTTATGATTGTGGCAGGTCTCCTGGCTCACGTCTTGCTACTACCTTCCCATTTTTAAAACAGTGGTTTTAGAGTGTAGCAAGCACTTTATTTCTAAAGCTAAGCTTACAGTTGCGGGGACAGCTCTTGATTTAAACAAGATTCCCTTTTAATTTTATTCTCCCATATTACTAGAGGGCATAAAAACCAAAATCTAGGCAAAACTACGTTCTTTATTTTAATGAAACGAATATCATTGACATATATTTGGGGAATAATCTTTAATAATCAATAAAACTTGTTAATCTTTGTGAAAGCTTGTCTGTTGCTTATCTGTGAGGATTAGTTATTTATTTTAAATACTTCCTCTAGAAAAGTAAGCCATAGCCGCTGAATTGATCAACATTAGACGATTTTATTATGAAATTTTATATCATCACTCTGTTTACCCTTATAGCCTGTCAACCAAAAGCAACAGAGAGCAGCAACACCAATACGATCAACAAATTAAAATACGCAAAAGGTTTTACTTATGAGAAATATGACAAATACATCAAAATTATTGTAAAAACCCCCTACAAAGGAGCGACCACCCCAAATGAATACATCATCATTAAGGGGGACACTGTGATGAAACCCAATCATAAAAACCAAACCATTGTTAAAACTCCAATCAAAAAAATAATTGCTACCTCCACGACTCAAATCCCTGTTTTTGAAGCACTAAAAAGCGAAACTCTGCTCGTAGGGTATCCTAACACTAAATTTGTATCTTCTCTAAAAACTAGAGCATTAATAGACAATGGGGACATTATTGACCTTGGTCATGAGGAACATATGGATATAGAAACCATTTTAGACCTGCAACCAAATATTCTATTTGCTTTTGGAGTCAACAAAATCAATAAGGATCTTGAAACATTGGAAAACTCAGGTATTTCTATTGTAACAGATTCTAGTTGGCTAGAGGAAACTCCATTGGGAAGAGCAGAATGGATTAAATTTTTCGCTTTGTTTTTAAATCAAGAGAAAGAAGCTGACCTCGTGTTTGATAAAATAGTGAGAAACTATAACGGTGCATTGAAAGAAATCAAGAAAGGTATCCAAAAACCAAGTATGCTGTACGGAAGTATTTATAATGATATTTGGTATGCACCCGCTGGTGATAGCTATGTAGCTCAAATGATGAGAGATGCAAGCATCAACTATTACTGGCAAAACACACCGAGCAATGGAAGCTTAGCACTACCCTTTGAAAAAGTATTCCTCGAGGCAAAGGATGCCGAATTTTGGTTTGCTCCAGGTCATGTGCTTGACAAAAAATCACTAATAGATAGCAACAAACACTATGCTGCCTTTAAATCCTTTAAAACCAATCGCATTTTCACCTATTCAAATACTACTGGTGCCCAAGGTGGTTTAATTTTTTTTGAACTTGGTGCTTTAAGACCTGACCTGGTGTTAAAAGATTTTATAAAAATTTGTCACCCCCAAATCTTGCCCAAATACCAAACTACCTTCTTTAAAAGATTAGAATAAAGTAGTTTGGTCGTTTTCACCATCCTCAACTGTATCTTCTAGCACCTCAACTTCTTCCACAGGAGTATGAGGTAAGGGCTCTAACCTATTAACCAATTTAACTTTGTTATCCGTCAATTGATTCCCTAGTGCTTTTATCCCTTTAACCGCGATAAAATCTTCCAAACTAAGCTGCATAGCATCTAGACTACGTTTGCTAAATATAATCTCTACTTTAGGTCTATAATCGGTTACGACGATTTGTAGTTTTGTTTTTGGGTGATCACTAATAAACAATTCTTCTTTGTTTGGTTGATCAACAACAAAACGTTTTACATAATACCTTTCTTTTTCCCCTTCATAATAAATGGCAGAAATAGGCTTGTTTGGTACCCACTTTTCTAGCACAACCATATCATTATCGAAATGAGTTGTTAACGCTGGAGTAATGGTTTTTATTTTACCCGATTGGGTAGCAACCAATAACTGATCTTCAGCTGTAAACTCTCCTAACAATTCTCCCCTACCTTCAACATTTAAACGTTGTACTGAGTCATCAAACCAAATCTTACGGGGCTTCAAGGTAGAAGTCCCAGCCGTCTTAAATTCTATTTTTTTAACGGAATACTTGGTGATTAAATTTCCTTTGGAAGATCTTCCTTTGATCATCAAGTCTGAAAAATCAACATCCCATTTGACCTTTTTTAAACCTGCCAAAGGTTTTAACTCAACAGCAACTGTTTCTGCCTCTCCATTGGGATTGGCACTCAAATACCAAACCGTAGAGCCTTTGTTTCCTGCCGTTAAATTGTAAGCTCTGTCTCTTGTTACAGAAGTCACGTTAAAACGTTTCATGTAGCTGGGACCAGAACGTCCATCTCGATACATCATGTTGTAAGTCGTTCGTTTGTCGCCCTTCTTAAAAATAGCAATATGTATTATATCTTTTCCGACAAATGTTTTCTGTGCTACTTTACTTACCATCATCGTCCCATCTTTACGGAACACAACAACATCATCAATATCCGCACAGTCTGCGACAAACTCGTCTTTTTTAAGTGAAGTTCCTACAAAACCTTCGGCTCTATTTACATATAACTTTTCATTACGCATCACTACTTTTGTAGCTTCTATATCGTCAAAAGTTCTTATTTCTGTCAAACGTGGCTTGTCTTTCCCATATTTTTCTTTGAGTCTCTTAAAATAATCAATAGCAAACTCAATTAAATTGTCTAAATGATTTCTCACCACTGCTATTTCGTCTTCTAAGCTCTCAATCAATTGCTTTGCTTTGTCAATATCAAACTTAGAAATACGCTTAATTTTGATTTCGGTCAACCGAACAATATCTTCTTCTGTAACGTCACGTTTTAAATGAGTAATATGAGGTTTTAACCCTTTATCAATAGCAGAAATCACTCCCTCCCAAGTTTTTTCTTCTTCGATATCACGATAAATTCTATTTTCAATAAAAATACGCTCTAAGGAAGCAAAATGCCATTTCTCTTGTAGTTCTCCTAACTGAATTTCTAATTCACTTTTCAATAAATTCAGCGTGTTGTTAGTTGAAATTTTTAGAATATCTGAAACCCCAACAAATACAGGTTTGTGATCTTGAATAACACAACATAAGGGTGAAAGAGACATGCCACAATTGGTAAACGCATATAAAGCATCTATGGTTTTATCTGGTGAAATACCAGAGGATAAATGAATTAAAATCTCTACATTTCTAGCTGTGTTATCTTCAATTCGTTTTATTTTAATCTTTCCTTTATCATTGGCTTTCAATATCGAATCTATCAATGAAGTAGTTGTCGTCCCAAAAGGAATTTCATTGATAACCAAAGTCTTTTTATCTAATTGGGAGATTTTAGCACGAACTCTAACCTTTCCTCCTCGTGCACCATCATTATAATTGGTCACATCAACCACACCACCAGTTAAAAAGTCTGGATAAATACTAAAACTTCTTCCCTTGAGTATTTTAATCGAAGCATCGATCAATTCATTAAAATTATGAGGTAATATTTTAGTAGACAGTCCAACCGCTATCCCCTCACCTCCTTGAGCGAGTAGCATTGGAAATTTTACCGGTAAATGGATTGGTTCTTTCCTTCGACCATCATAAGAAGCTTGCCAATCTGTTGTTTTGGGATTGAACACTACTTCCAAAGCAAACTTAGACAATCGTGCTTCAATATATCGAGCGGCAGCTGCGCGGTCACCCGTTAGGATATTACCCCAGTTCCCTTGCATATCGATTAACAATTCCTTTTGACCTATTTGGACCATAGCATCAGAAATTGAGGCATCACCATGTGGATGATACTGCATACAGTGCCCCACCAGATTGGCTACTTTGTTGTAACGTCCATCATCTAGGTCTTTCATAGACTGCATGATACGTCTTTGCACAGGCTTGAAACCATCCGCAATGGCTGGTACAGCTCGCTCTAGGATTACATAAGAGGCATAATCTAAGAACCACTCCTTGTACATTCCTGTTACTTTGGTTATGGTCTCTTGACTTTCAGAATATTGATTGTCGAATTCGTTTTCTTCTTGATTGTTGATATCGTCTTGCATAGGATTGCAATAATTATGATTTGAGGTATACCTTTTTTACTAATTCTTTTTGATTTAATTGGAAATTATTGTGCCCAATCTGGAAATGTATGAAAATCTATCTGAAAAACATAAGGAATCCAAAAATAGACAACCAGTACGATGACCATAACGGCCAATAAATTTAACAAAAAACCTATTTTAATCATCTCTAACATCTTTATTTTACCTGTACCAAACACCAAAGCATTTGGAGCTGTAGCCACAGGAAACATAAAAGCCATAGAAGAGGCTAAAGTTACAGATAGCATGAGGATGATGGGATGACATCTTAATGTTTTTGCAACACCTGAAATGACAGGAAGCATGATTTCTGTGGTAGCGGTATTGGAGGTGATTTCTGTAAGAAAAACGATAAAACCAACTAACATCCCTAAAATACCAACATCAGATCGTGAGGTAAAAAAGAACATCAATTGCTCTCCTAGATAAACGGATAAACCTGAAACCACAAAAGCCTTTGCTATCGCAAAACCACCACCCAAAAGAAAAACCACATCCCATGGTATTTTTTTTGTAATTTCCCATGTTACCAACGGTTTTTGTTTATCTGAGCTAGGGATTAAAAACAATAACAAAACAACAAAAACAGCAACGGTCCCGTCATTTACAAAATGAGGAAAGGGAAACAACTGACTCCAACCTGGTAAATAAAAATCACCTAAAACCAATTCTCTTCGAAACAACCATAAAAAAATAAGGAGTAAAAAAACATAGAATACCCTTTTTTGTTCAGTTGTGGTATGCCCTAAGAGATTATATTCTTTTTTAAAATAACTTCCCTCAAGCTTTAGCTTCGATTTACCTTTTGGAACACTTGTAAAATATAAAAGAAACAAGACAATCATAAACATCACTACAACAATAGGTAAAGCCATGATCATCCACTGAGCAAAAGATATCTCTGGAATCTTAGGAAACAAAACTTCTGAAATTCTTGCATATGACAAATTCGGAGGGGTCCCTATTAGGGTACCTACCCCACCAATTGAACAAGCATATGCGATACTCAAAAATAAATGAGTATTGAATTTTCTCATTTTAGACTCCTCCCCTTTTTTATTTAGCACTGTAACAACCGATAAACCTATGGGTATCATCATCATGGCAGCTGCAGTATTAGAAATCCACATCGACAACAAAGAAGAACAAAGCATAAACCCCAACATAATCCTAAAGAAACTTGTACCTGTATAAGACAATATCTTAAGCGCAATACGCTGGTGTAGATTCCATTTTTCTATAGTCAATGCAATAATAAATCCCGCTATAAAAAGAAAGATAACATGGTTAATGTATGCCTCAGAAACTAATTTACCATCAAGTATACCGAAGGCGGGAAATAAAACCAAAGGCAACATAGAGGTTAATCCTATTGGCAAAGCTTCTGTGCACCATAAAAAAGCAATCAAAACTGTAACAGCCAAAGTATTAGTCATCAATCTTTGACCTTCTAAATTTACAAAAAAAAGAATACCTATAAACAAAAGCAATCCAAATAATACCAGTTTATAATTGACTGTTTTTTGTTTCATGACACAATTCTACTTTAATTTTTTCCTTAATGTTATTATTCTTCAACAACATCTAATTCATACTTCAAGTTGTCAATAATAAACTCTTGACGATCTGGTGTATTTTTACCCATATAAAACTCTAACATGGTCTCTGTTGGATTTTCTTTATCCAACATGACAGGATCCAAACGAATATTCTCTCCTATAAAATGTTGAAATTCGTCTGGTGATATTTCTCCCAATCCTTTAAATCGTGTAATCTCTGGTTTTCCTGTTAATTTTTCAATTGCACTCTGTTTTTCCTCCTCAGAATAGCAATAGATTGTTTGTTTTTTATTCCTTACCCTAAACAGGGGAGTATCTAGAATATACAAATGTCCTTCTTTGATGACCTCAGGAAAAAATTGCAGAAAAAAAGTAATCAACAATAAACGTATGTGCATCCCATCAACGTCTGCATCTGTTGCAATAATTACGTTATTGTAACGTAGATTTTCAATACCATCTTCAATATTTAAAGCAGCCTGTAAAAGATTAAATTCCTCGTTTTCATAAACTATCTTTTTGCTCAACCCATAGCAGTTCAAAGGCTTTCCTTTCAAACTAAAAACTGCTTGTGTATTTACATTCCTTGATTTGGTTATCGAACCACTTGCAGAATCTCCCTCTGTGATAAACAATGAAGTATCCAAGTGCCCTTCTTTTTTTGTATCAGCCAAATGAATCCTACAGTCTCGCAATTTTTTATTGTGAACGCTTGCTTTTTTTGCTCGATCTCGTGCAATCTTTCTTATCCCTGACAATTCTTTGCGCTCTTTTTCGGCTTGCATGACCTTTTTCTGAATGGCTTCTGCTGTGGAAGGGTTTTTATGTAGATAATTGTCTAAATTATTTTTGACAAAATCGTTGATATAGGTTCGAACCGTAGGTAAATCCCCTCCCATTTCTGTAGATCCTAGTTTTGTTTTGGTTTGGCTTTCAAAAACAGGTTCCATCACTTTAATGGCAATAGCAGTTACTATTGATTTTCTAACATCAGAGGCATCAAAATTTTTACCAAAAAACTCACGGATGGTCTTAACGACAGCTTCTCTAAAAGCATTTTGGTGAGTCCCCCCTTGTGTGGTGTGCTGCCCATTAACAAAAGAATGATACTCTTCACTGTATTGTGTTTTACTGTGAGTCATGGCTATTTCTATGTCATCTCCTCTTAAATGGATGATCGGATATGCCATCGTTTCTTCATGAATATTTTCCTCTAGTAAATCTTTTAAACCGTTTTTAGAGACGAATTTTTCCCCATTAAAAACAATCGTCAAACCAGGGTTCAAATAGACATAGTTTTTGATCATCTTTACAACATACTCACTACGGAACTTATAATTTGAAAAAATTGAAGCGTCTGGATGAAAAACTACTTTTGTCCCTCGTCTAGAAGAAGTGGATTCCAAAGGGCTTTGATTGACCAACTCACCTTTTTCAAACGCTGCCATAGTGGTTTGACCATCACGTATAGATTGAATAGAAAAAGAACTCGACAAGGCGTTTACCGCCTTGGTTCCCACACCGTTTAACCCAACAGACTTTTTAAATGCCCGTGAATCGTATTTTCCTCCTGTGTTCATTTTAGAAACCACATCGACCACTTTACCCAAAGGCACACCGCGGCCGTAATCTCTAATCTTAACCTGATCGTCTTTGACCGAAATCTCAATGGTTTTTCCAGCTCCCATCACAAATTCATCTATAGCGTTATCGATAACTTCTTTTATCAATATATAAATACCATCATCTTGCGAAGACCCATCTCCAAGCTTACCAATATACATCCCTGGTCTCATCCTGATATGCTCTTTCCAGTCTAGTGATCGTATATTATCTTCGGTATATTTAGCTTCTTGACTCATGAAAAAAATCTAATTTTGGTTATTGTTAAATTTAAGATAATAATCAACGCTTTCAACAATATTATACCTGAATTATCAACAGGTTTTTAACCTTTCTAATGACATAAAAAAAAGCCAATTCACTGAATGAATTGGCTTTTTTTACTCGCAAAGTTGATGTTTTATTAAACATTAAACCTAAAATTCATCATATCTCCGTCTTGAACGATATATTCTTTTCCTTCTACAGATAATTTTCCTGCTTCTTTTACTTTTGCCTCACTTCCTAACGCCACATAAGTATCATACTTTATCACCTCTGCGCGTATAAATCCTTTTTCAAAATCTGTATGAATGACTCCTGCCGCCTGTGGTGCTGTGTCTCCTATGTTAATGGTCCAAGCTCTTACCTCTTTTACACCTGCTGTAAAATAAGTTTGTAAGTTTAGTAGCTGATAAGCAGAACGTATCAATTTCGCTGCGCCAGGCTCGGACAAACCTGCATCTGACAAAAATTCTTTTCTTTCCTCGTAGTCTTCCAACTCATTAATATCTGCTTCAGTTCCAACAGCTAAAAACAAGACCTCAGCATTTTCATTTTTTACGGCCTCTTTCACTTTTTCTACATATTCATTTCCATCAACAGCAGCTTCTTCATCTACGTTACACACATACATCACCGGTTTGATTGTGATCAACTGTAACAACTTGACAAACTCCATTTCTTTCTCCGTAAAATTTAGAGCTCTTACCGAAACCCCCTGTTCTAAAGAAGTTTTAACTTTATCCAATACTTCAAACTCCGCTTGTGCCTCTTTGTTTCCTGTTTTGGCTAATTTTTTTACTCTCTCTAAACGCTTTTCTACAGTTTCTAAATCTTTCAACTGCAACTCAATATCAATAGTTTCTTTGTCTCTTATAGGGTCTACAGAACCATCAACATGAATAATATTGTCATTATTAAAACAGCGCAATACATGCAAAATTGCATCTGTCTCTCTTATGTTTGCTAAAAATTGATTTCCTAACCCTTCTCCTTTACTTGCTCCTTTTACCAATCCCGCAATATCTACAATCTCTACTGTTGCTGGGACCACTCTTTCAGGATTCACTAATGCTTCTAATTTTTCTAATCTAGAATCTGGAACATTTACCACACCAATATTAGGTTCAATAGTACAAAATGGAAAGTTTGCACTTTGCGCTTTTGCATTGGACAAACAATTAAACAATGTTGACTTCCCTACATTTGGTAATCCTACAATACCTGCTTTCATGAATTTTTGTTTTTTTGACGTGGCAAAGATACAATCTATAATTTAAAGTTTTATAAAATCGCATTGTGTATTAAACACATGATGGCATGACAAAAAATTAGAAATTAACAAAAAACACTATCTTAGAGTAAAACATTAGGCAAAGGAATTGAATAAAAAAACAATCTGTTGTTTATTCAAAACTGTAACAAAACGAAACCATACAACTTCAAAACACATCTACAAGATTCTTTGTACTTTTGAACTTGATTTAAAATCATATCAGACATGAACTTATCCTTGAGTATTCCCGCGCTACTATTTCCCGCTATTTCCTTATCTATGTTGGCCTACAATGCTAGATATTTGGCTATTGCATCACTAATCAGACAACTACACAAGGAATATCAGAATTCTCACGAAAAAAACATAGGGGACCAAATTAAAATTTTAAGCAGAAGACTTACCTTAATAAGAGCCACTCAGGGTTTCGCCATTTTAAGCTTCATGGGAGCAGTACTCACTATGCTACTACTTTTCTTAGCTCAGCAACTATCTTCAAATATTGTTTTTATCATAAGTCTTTGCTGCATGATGATATCATTGATCCTGCTCTTTATTGAAATTCAAGTCTCTACCAAAGCCCTACAAATTCAATTGAAAGACATCAAAGGAAAGTTTATTTAGCCCTTAGCACAAGTCGTTTTTCATTTTTAATATCGTTTTCTTTTTTTGATGCAACAACTCAAAGTCTGTTTTTGTAGCTAAAAGCAATACCTTATATTTGCGGCATCATTTTAGAAAAACACATCACATGAAAACAATAGAAGCATTTAAAGCATACGTAGCTAAAGTAGAAGCTACGGAAGGATACACAAAACCTATGGCCTTTGGTTTGGGAATCAGAAGAGCTAAAGGAGACAAGGTCTTAGACGTAAATTTCCCTAGCATCAATTGGAATACTGCTTTTGGAACAGCAGCTTTACTTCAAGATGTTACTGGATTTAAGGGAAGTAACAACGGATTTGTAACGGTTTCAAAACTACAATTACAAAAGGCTTTCGATAACTTTTCTGCTTTTCATGGAGAAATTGAAAAACACCCTAATATTGTTGTAATCCAACAACTATTGGAAAACATTAACAATCCAAACACTTACCAAGAAATTGATGTGGTAGCCTATTTCTTATTTGACAAAGACCAGCCCGTTAACGATGCTGTTGAAGGCTATTTCAAACTACAATGTTTGTCTCAATTACATGTATTACCTCATGGATTATCCCTTGAAGGTGTTTTTGGAAAACTAAACAACATTGCTTGGACCAATCATGGACCAATTTTACCAGAGGACCTTTCGGGAGAAAGAATCAAAGCAACTTTCAAAGGAGAAAACATCATTGTTTCTCATGTTGATAAATTTCCATACATGGTCAATTATCATGTGCCAAATGGAGTAAGAATTGCCAGTGGATCACAGGTACGCTTAGGTGCTCATTGCGCTGTTGGAACAACCGTAATGCCTGCAGGATACATCAACTTCAATGCTGGAACAAAAGGTAACGCCATGATCGAAGGTAGAGTCTCTGCTGGGGTGGTTGTTGGCCATGATTCGGATTTAGGAGGTGGGGTTTCTATCATGGGTACACTCTCTGGAGGAAACAAAAACGTGATATCTATTGGAGACAAATGTTTGTTAGGAGCAAATGCTGGAACAGGAATTTCTTTAGGATTTGGTTGTACCATTGCTGCAGGTGTTTATGTAACTGCTGCTGCCAAGGTTTGGTTGTATGACAACAACAAGCAACCTGTTGACATTAACGGGAATTCAGTCGAAGAAGGTCAAAATATTGTAAAAGGTGCCGAATTAAACGGAAAAGAAAAATTACTTTTCTTGTTAGATTCTACCAATGGTCACTTGACTTGTCGTCCAAACCCAAAGACTATTGAATTAAACGAGGCACTACACGTAAAGAATTAAACTTCGTTTTATTGATCATTTCAACCCCCTCATTTTATCATGAGGGGGTTTTATTTTTTAGAACAATTTGTCTTTGTGAAACGACATCTAAATTTACATCTTGACGATAAACGCTAACCAACTGATCTTGCGTCAAGCAATGTTATAGTAGTTTTTGATCTATAATACGCTGCACAATCTCTGGATTTAGCAAAGTACTTGTGTCTCCTAAATTACTTAAATCATTTGTAGCTATTTTTCTCAGGATACGCCTCATGATCTTTCCCGAACGGGTTTTAGGCAATGCATCGGTGAACTGAATTTTATCCAATTTTGCAATCGGTCCAATTCTATCAGTGATCAGTTGATTGATTTCCTTCTTTAAATTTTCGTGATTCCTATCTCCTCCAGTATCTTTCAATGTGATGTATCCGTACAAAGCACTTCCTTTGACATCATGTGGAAAACCTACAATAGCAGACTCTGCTATGGCTTGATGCTCATTAATTGCATCTTCTATAGGAGCTGTTCCTAGATTATGTCCTGATACTATGATCACATCGTCTACCCTTCCTGTAATCCTATAATACCCTACTTCATCTCTCAATGCTCCATCCCCTGTGAAATATTTATTCTCGTAAGCTGAAAAATAAGTTTCCTTATATCTACTGTGATTTCCCCATATTGTCCTTGCCATCCCTGGCCATGGAAATTTGACACAAAGTCTTCCTTCTACTTGTTTTCCAGACAATTCCTGCCCATGCTCATCCATCAAACAGGGCTGTATACCAATAAAAGGCAATGTTGCATAGGTAGGTTTAGTCGGGGTTACATAGGGAATCGGCATGATCATTACACCACCGGTTTCTGTTTGCCACCATGTATCTACAATAGGACTTTTCTTTTTTCCTATATTATCATTATACCAATGCCAAGCTTCTTCATTGATAGGTTCTCCTACGGAGCCCAGAACTTTCAAAGATGACAAATCATATTGATCTACCAGTTCAGTTCCATGCTTAGCTAAAGCACGTATGGCTGTTGGGGCCGTATAAAATTGATTGACTTTATGTTTCTCTACAATATCCCAAAAACGTCCAAAAGTTGGATAACTTGGGATCCCCTCGAACATGACTGTAGTCGCTCCATTTGCTAAAGGCCCATAAACAATATAACTATGACCCGTAATCCAACCAATATCAGCAGTACACCAATAAACATCTCCCTCCTTATACTGAAATGCATTCTTAAACGTATATGCCGCGTAAATCATATAGCCCGCAGTGGTATGTACCATCCCTTTGGGTTTTCCTGTTGAACCTGAAGTATACAAAATAAATAAAGGGTCTTCTGCATTCATGATTTCCACATCACATCCTTTAGAGGCTTTTTCTAATAACGGCTGCAACCAATAATCTCTATTCTGTTTCATTTTGACATCTGAATGAATCCTCTTGGCTACCAATACAGTTTCAACACATGGGCACTGCTCTAAAGCTTCATCAACAATCCCTTTTAAATCGATTGTCTTGGCTCCTCTGTAAGATCCATCAGCAGTAATGACCATCTTACATTCAGAATCATTAATTCTTGTGGCTAATGCTGTTGAAGAAAACCCAGCAAAAACTACTGAATGTATCGCTCCGATTCTTGCACAAGCTAAAGTAGCAATCGCCAACTCTGGGATCATAGGCACATAAATACAAACTCTATCTCCTTTCTGAACACCTTGTGTTTTCAAAACATTGGCAAACTGATTGACTCTTTCATATAGTTGCTTGTAGGTAATATGCTCAGCAGGGGATTTGGGGTCATTGGGCTCAAATAAAATAGCTGTCTTATTTCCTCGAGTTGACAAATGTCTATCAATACAATTTTCTGTAATGTTTAACTGTGCCCCTTGAAACCATTTTATTTCGGGTTTAGAAAAATCCCAAGTCAAAACTTTATTCCATTTTTTTCGCCAAACAAAATGTTCTTCAGCAATTTCTTCCCAAAAGTTTTCTGGCTCTCTAATTGATTTCCTATAGATCTGATAATATTCCTCTAGATGCTTGATGTGATAATTACTCATGATTCTTATTTTAATGGTTCAATTCCTTAATGAATTGATTTTTTTTTTATGGAGGACTTGTTCACAAAAAAGAGTGTTACTAAAAGACCAAACAATGATCATTTCTCCCTTCTAATTATTTTTTTATGGAACGCCTACAAATCTTGTAAAACGGAACATCAATGATGTTGTATCCAAAAAAACATCTCTTTCAAATCTATCCTCTATCAAATATGAATAATAAAATTTCAAAAACAAAAAAATCAATAACCAAATTCTCTCCAACAATAGCATTATACTTGTTTTTGCTTTTGGTGCGTAGGAGGTTTAAAAAAATGACCTCAATGTTCCATCAGCATTAAATCCCCCCTGAAGATCTTTTGAAGAAACTTGAATCGTTTAGAGACTCGGAGTAACACTTATTGTATTTGAGCTACAAAACGCTCTTCAATTTTCTTTGATGTGTTGTTTTTCATTACTTTCGCTAAAAATTTTTGAATGCCAATAACGCTTTTATCCTCACCACTTCAAGGATTTACAGACTTTAGATTCCGAAACGCATTTCATCGCTTTTTTGGTGGTATTGACACTTTTTACGCTCCCTACATTAAAATGAACGGAAAATTGGTCATTAAAAACAACTACCAACGAGATTTGAATCCTGAAAACAATCAAGTTCCAAATTTAATCCCTCAGGTGATGACCAATGATCCAGATGAATTTTTATTTGCGCTAAACTATGTTCAATCTTTAGGCTACCAAGAATTAAACTGGAACTTAGGATGTCCCTACCCAATGGTCACCAAACGAGGTATGGGATCTGGCATGATTTGTCAACCACAAAAAATTGATGAAGTACTCCAAAAAGCTCATAAAGAAAGTGATCTTACAATTTCAATGAAAATGAGAATGGGCTACGAAACGCCCACCGAAATTTTAAAAGTATTCCCGATCCTACAAAAATATCCACTAAAAAACATAGCCATACACGCCCGTATTGGAAAACAACTTTACAAAGGAGGAGTTGATTTAGATGCTTTTGAAAAATGCTTAGCAAAAACGCCTCACAAACTATACTATAACGGAGACATAACCTCCGTTGAATCCTATAGAAAAATACAAGAGCGATTCCCAGAAATCGATCATTTCATGATTGGACGAGGGTTAATCTCTGACCCTTTCTTACCGAGTATGATTAAGAACAACTCCACATCATACCCTGAAAATAAGTGGAAAGTTTTCAAAGAATTTCACGATACGATTTATCAACAATACGATGAAGCGCTGTCAGGTCCTACCCCAATCAAAATGAAAATGTTAGGGTTTTGGGAGTACTTTTCTCAATCCTTTGACAATCCACAAAAAACTTTCAAAGCCATTAAAAAAAATGGAAACCAAAAAAAATACCGTGCGACTGTGAATGAAATATTCGCCAAACAAAAGTGATTTTTAATTTGAAAAATCATAACATCTAACAGAAAAAGAGAACTCATCAAGGGTTATTGATCGTTGAAAAATCTAAAGTCTCTTACAATTTACATAGTGCTCATTCTGGATGCCAAAACAAAATGCACAAATGCATTTTAAACACATCAAACTATAATTATAATGAATAGATTTGCACCCAACCTTGAAAAAAGAATAGATGAAACGCATCAATGAGTACAAAAAACTCTTCAAAGTGGAAGGGACTATAGATTTAAAAGAATTAAAAACTAGTTATAGAGGACTGGTTAAACAATGGCACCCAGATAAATTTCAGGATGAAGAAAAAAAACTAGAAGCCGAAAAAATCAGTACTAAAATCATAGATGGCTATCACTTCCTAGTTAGTATAGCTCCAGAAACAAAAGAAGCTGGACGAGAAGAATACAACAAAACGATTACTTTGTCTCAAGTAGCAGATTATCACCACAAAAGCATGTTGTTAGAAGTTACTTTCACAGACGGGAACACCTATGAATACTTTGGTGTAAATCATAAATTGTTTTTAAAGTTTATCAATAGTAAATCCATCAACAATTTTGGTAGGCGTAATATTTTTAAATCTTTTGTGTATCGAAAATCAAAAAAAGGAACGACTGAAGCATAGAGAATTAAAAAGAGTCAAAGTCTTACCTAAGCAGTTTTGGCTCTTTTTTTATTGACTGCCTCCCTTATTTGATGATGACTTTCTTATGCGTTTCATCATTTTTGTGACTCCTTATCTTTAAAATATAAAACCCACCTGGTAGCGACGAAGTATCAATTGATATTTCCTCTAAAGATGCTTCTACTTTTTGATTAAGCATAAGCTTCCCCTCTAAACTATAGAAATCTACTACACTGATTTTCTTTTTTGGATTCTTCAAATACAATATCTCACTTGCTGGGACAGGATATACTTCAACTTTTCCTATTCCGCTTACGCCAAAAGACAAATTATCATTGGTTTTATAAAACTCAATTTCTTTTATTGTATTCCAATCACTTGGCCTTGCCGGCTGTCCATAGCCAATTATTTTTACGTACTTGACTCCTGAAACTACAGTTGACAAGCTATAGCTTTCAAATGCTCCAGTTGAATTGCTTACTAAGTTCCCACTATCATTACCTTGGTCTAAGAAAGCATTGGTAAAACTCTCTCTATTCGTATTTGTGGTTGAAATCCAAATTTGAAATTCATACGTTTTCCCTTTTGTAGTGGCAAAGTCTACCAAAGCCAAGTCAAAACCACCTCCTAAATCATACACTATTTCGCCCGGAACTCCATTTCCGGACCACTGAGTATTAAAATCTTTGTCCAGGCTATGGATCGCTATATTGTTTTTTGAACTTGTAATTTCCTCATGAAACACAGAAGCAATCGTTACGTGATCTGTCTGAGAATGATCATTGATCAAAACAAGACTTGATCTAGGATCTGCTGCAGCTTGAGTAATGGTCAAAGTTTGGACGATATCATCTCCTCCCGCTACTTCAGAAAAAATTACGCTTCCTGTCCTATTAGAGTAAGTATTGTTTTTTGTAACAGAAATTGATACCGTTTTATTTTCTGTTCCAGAAGAGGCATCTATTGTGATCCAATCGTGGTTTGATACTGCTGTCCAACTTATATTAGCTGACACTTGAGCATTAGCACTCCCTCCTTCAGCAGAAAAATTTGGCAAACTACCAATAGACAAATAATTTCCTGGTTCTGGAACAACAATAACACAGTCACCCTCGTTTATGTTTGCTCCTGTGTGATCTACAAAACACGCTCCAATCCCATACCCTACATTCTCATCTTTGGTTGGAGTATAATCGCCCATGTTCGCTCCTTTACCTGAAGCTCCTGAAACAGTAAAAACCTCATCATTCGTCTCTGCAACAAGCTGATCATTTGATGTAAAACCATTATTGGTCACTCCCAAAGTAGTTCCAGTAAACACATTGCCAGAATAGGTCAAAGCGGAACCTAGATTTGCATACTCACCAGAAATAACTTCTGAAATATTTGAATTATCATTTTGAAAATAAATCAAATTATCACGGACAATTCCTCTTGGATCCGTTGAACCTTTATCTGTATTAAAATACAATGGTGCATATGTATTGATGAAAGTATTATTTGAAACCTCAATATTTTCTGTTTTTTGATATCCGTTAGAAACATTGGTAGAGGTACAGACAACCGAAGCGTTTGCTGACCCACCAATAAAAGTAATTCCATTATTCCATTTGGCTTGATTGTCTACTGCAATACAGTTCTGGATATAATTGTTACGAATAACATGATCACTATCGGTAATCCTAATTCCTCCAGTTCCGTCAATGTTTTCTCCTAAAAAATAATTTTGTTCAACAGATGCATTAGAACCATGACGCAAAACTAAAGAACCCCTACATCGCCTAAAAGTATTGCGATAATACCTGTTATTTTTACTTTTGTTCGTGATGATTTCATTCTCTCCATCAGACTGAACAAAGTAGTTATTCTGAACCGTTGCACCTGAATTTACCATTTGATATTCACTGGTACCAATTCTTATGGTTTCACTATCACCAGCATTACTCAAGGAAGGGTCCATTTTTTCGAAATTATAAAAATAATTGTTACTAATTGTATGACCAACCAACGCGCAACTGTTATTTATTTCTGGCGCTCCCTCTGGAACGATGGGAAATGCATTGTATGAATACTCTGCCAATATAATAGCCCCTGCGGTTGACTTGTTCAAAAAAGAACAATTGATAACAGTATTAAAGGTTCCATATAGAACAATCCATCGGTGTTTTGTAATCTGTCCATCTGCAAGATCTTCTGCCAATTCTGAAGGCTCCACCCCTAAGCCATCTATCACACAGTTTTGTACTTTAGAATGATGAGCATAATCTGCACCATTTCTAAACTCTATAAAATTGCTCGCTCCATAACCTCCTTTCCAATGAAACCCATCAACAATCAGATAATCCCCCGTAGCCAAGAGACCATCGTTTTCGGACTCCCCTCCAATGGTCAACCTTGGACCCCCAGTAAAGATTACTCCACCGGGAGTTTCTGCTCTAAACACAACAGGATTGTCTGCAGTACCTGATCCTAAAAAAATCATTCTCTCATCCGTTGTATAGGTCCCATTTTTTAAAACAATTTGATCTCCTGGTTGATACAAAACATTCCTTAAATCTTCAGGATCGTCAATATTATAAGTTTTATTTTGCCCGATCATTAGCATCGAATAGAACAACAAAAGAATTGAAAGACGATATGTTTTCATTGAGATGGTATTTAAAATAATTGGTTAACCAATTCACAAAGCTAGGGTATTTTACCTAAACTAACAAAACGAATAAGTTCTCATGTTTGATTGATCAACTTATGATAAATAAACTATTTTTGCTTTATGGTAAAAGAGATTCAACTTCGCATAAAACTTCAAGAGGAGGAGAAAGCAAATATTTTAGAAATGAAAGCCGCAGCATGGCTCAGTATTTCCAGTAAAGAAATTACCGCAATAAGAGTCATTCGAAAATCTATAGACGCTCGAAAGCCTCAAATATATTTTAACTACAAAGTTGCTGTTTATATCAAAGAAGCGGCCCCTGAAAAGTGTGAATATGAATTTAACTATCAAGATGTTAGTACAAAGCCCGAAATTCATATTGTTGGTTTTGGCCCTGCAGGAATGTATGCCGCGCTTCGTTGCATTGAACTAGGCTACAAACCAGTGGTCTTAGAGCGTGGAAAAAATGTACAAGATAGACGAAGAGATTTACGCCAAATCAATCAATTTCATAAAGTAGATCATGATTCTAACTATTGTTTTGGTGAAGGAGGTGCCGGAACTTATTCTGATGGAAAACTATACACAAGAAGTTTAAAGCGAGGTGACGTTCGAAGGATTTTTGAAAATCTAGTTTATCATGGAGCTACAGACCAAATATTGATAGACGCACATCCACATATCGGCACCAACAAACTTCCTAAAATCATTGCTAAGATTCGTGAAAACATTCTCCACTACGGAGGAGAAGTACACTTTGAATCTAGAGTCATTGATGTGCATATAAAAAACAACAAGCTAAAAGCAATCCAACTCGAAGACGGCCGTGAGCTAAGTGTAAAAGCATTGATCCTAGCGACAGGACATTCTGCTCGTGATATTTATGAATTGTTAGACCAAAAGAAGATTGCCTTGCAGGCTAAATCTTTTGCAATGGGTGTTCGTGTCGAACACCCTCAACAAATCATTGACCAAATTCAATACCACTGCCAGGAGAGCAGACATGAATTGCTACCTGCTGCTGCATACGGATGGGTAGAACAGGTAAGAAACCGAGGGGTATACTCTTTTTGTATGTGCCCAGGTGGATTTATAGTGCCCGCTGCAACAAAAAACGGAGAGTTGGTCGTCAATGGGATGTCTCCTTCTAAACGAAACAACGCATTTGCAAATTCTGGAATTGTTGTGGAAATTAATGCGCAAAAGGATTTACAAAAATACGAGCAATACGGAGCTTTAAAAGGACTACAATATCAAAAAGATTTAGAGCGTCTTGCCTTCACTGCTGGGGGTAGAACACAAACAGCACCTGCTCAAAGATTAACAGATTTTATAGATGGAAAGGTATCTCCTGAGCTAAATCCAACTTCATACCAACCTGGTTTAAAATCTTCTCCTCTACACTCTTTGCTCCCCAAAGCAATTGGAGGAAGACTCCGAAAAGGGTTTGCGCAGATTGGTACCAAAATGCATGGATACAACACAAATGAAGCTAATGTCATTGGAGTAGAATCGAGGACTTCATCTCCTGTAAATATCCCTAGAAAAGAAAACCTAGAACATCCTGAAATTGAAGGCTTATTCCCCAGTGGTGAAGGGGGTGGCTATGCTGGTGGGATTGTATCTGCAGCAATGGATGGTGAGCGTTGTGCAGAGGCAGCAATACAACGTTTGAAATCTTACCAGTAACAAATTCACAAAAAGCGATTGAACGACACAATAGGTCATAAGAACATCATGGATCTACCCTAAATCACACTAAAAAAAACATGTCTAAACTCTATAAAAATCAAAAGAGCATTCTTGAAAAATTAGGAATCATAGAATTAAATGCTATGCAAGAATCCGCTCAAAAAGCAATTGCTACAGATAAAGATGTTGTTTTATTATCTCCTACAGGGACTGGAAAAACACTTGGATTTCTTTTGCCAATGCTTCAAAAAATAAAAGCGACAAGTAAAAGTGTTCAAGTATTGATTATTACCCCATCAAGAGAGTTGGCCATTCAAATAGAACAAGTCTTTAGAGAAATGGGAACAGGCCACAAGGCAAATTGTGTATATGGAGGAAGACCTATATCCAAAGACAAAATTGAATTGGCTCACACGCCCACCGTATTGATTGGAACCCCAGGAAGAATTGCAGATCATTTACGCAAAAAGAATGTTAACGCTGAGAATATTCATACTTTGATTTTAGATGAATTTGACAAATCTTTAGAGGTTGGCTTTGAGGAGGAAATGAGTGAAATCATCCAATTACTTCCATCCATAAAACAAAAAATATTAACCTCAGCCACCCAAGAGATTGACCTCCCTGATTTTGTTAAGATCAAAAACCCTTATGAGATCAATTTCTTAAATGATAAAAAAACTCAACTGACCATTCAAAAAGTTTTATCTCCTGATAAAGACAAACTTAAAACTTTAGTCGACACACTTTGTCATATTGGCAACAAGTCAGGAATTATCTTTTGTAACTACAAAGACAGTATTGCTAGGGTAAGTGATTATTTGGAGGATCATGAAATTTCTCATGGTTGCTTTTATGGAGGGTTGGAGCAAAAAGATAGAGAAAGGGCTCTGATCAAATTTCGTAATGGAACTTACAATATTTTGATTGCAACAGATTTAGCAGCACGAGGATTGGATATCCCTGAAATTGATTTTTTAATCCATTACCAGTTGCCATTAAAGATAGAGGAGTTTACCCATAGAAATGGAAGAACTGCAAGAATGAACAACGATGGAACAGCCTATGTAATGCAATGGAAAAAAGAAGACTTACCTGAATTTATTACCATTGATGACATTGTACATTTGCAACAAAACACATTACCAGAACCTTCGCCCTGGAAAACTTTATTTATTTCAGGAGGTAGGCAAGATAAAATCTCAAAAGGCGATGTTCTAGGATTATTGATCAAAAAAGGACAACTATCTGGAAATCAAGTTGGTGTTATTGAGTTAAAACATGACTGTACTTTTGTTTCTGTAAAACTAAAAAACACCCGATCCTTATTAAATCTTGTAAACAATCAAAGATTAAAGAAAAAGAAAGTTAGAATTACAGAGATCTAAACTTTTAAGAAATGATAGAGAACAAGACCAACACATCAAATAGCAAAAAAGAAAAACTCCTACTCGTTGCCATGATTATGAGTATGTGTATTTGGGGAACTAGCTGGACTTGTGCAAAAATACTTGGCACCTATACAAGCGCAACGAATTTAAGTTTTCTTAGATTTTTATTGGTTCCTTTAGCGCTTTTGCCTTTGACTTATTTTACAAAAACAAAAATAACAGTACATTCAAAAGGTTGGGTATATGTGATTGGAGCTTCTGTATTCATCTTACTCTACACATTGTTTTTTTTCAAAGGAGTCCATGAGGGATTTGCTGGTGCTGGTGGTGTATTGGTAACCACTATCAATCCTATTTTCGCGTACATCATAGGGTTACTTATCAGCAAAATTTTACCTACAAAACAAGAATATATCGGATTGCTTTTGGGCTTTACAGCAGGAATGATATTGCTTAAAATTTGGGAGAATTCCAGTCATATATTGGAGATTGGAAATCTTTTCTTTTTGTTGGCAGCGCTTGTTTGGGCAATCATGAGCAAAATAAGTTCCCATGCAAATAAATTTGGGAATGCTATTGGGTTTAGTTTTTGGACACACATCGTTGCTGCTATGGTACTTAGTTGCTTTGTTGACTTTGATGATCTCAAAGTATTATTGGCCAAAGCTGACGTTAGATTTTGGTTCAACATGATTTACTTTGGCATTGTAAACTCTGCCGTTGCCACTACTTGTTTTTTATATGTGACCGCAAGAATTGGTGCTGAAAAAGCAAGCACTTACATCTTTATTGTACCGATAACAGCCGTATTGACTTCTTTTGTTTTTATTGGTGAACACCTTTTATGGAATACCCTGATTGGGGGGACTATGGCTATCCTAGCTGTATTTATCATCAATGGAAAAATTAGCCAAAACAAACTCAGATTTAAAAAAAAGGAATAGAAATCTCGTAAAAAAAAACCAAAAACTGAAGTTCAATTTTTGGTTTTAATCAAGTATTACTCGTTATCTTCTATTTCTACTTCTACCTAATTTAGAAGCCGAATTTCTTTTCCCTTGTACCCACTTTGGAGCCTCACCAGGTTTTGCTTTCTTCTTTGGGCGCTGTGTTGCTTTGGGTGAATTTGTCCTAGAGGGCCCTTTTTTCATAGCCTTCAATTCCTCAGCTGTGGGAGCTTTAAAATCAAAACCCGCTAAATTTTGCATCGGTAGTTTAATTCCTAATAATTTTTCTATGCTTAACGCAAATTTTATTTCTTCTCCACAAACCAAAGAAATAGCCTCACCACTTGCTCCTGCTCTACCGGTACGTCCAATTCTATGCACATAATCTTCAGGAACATTTGGCAACTCATAATTTATGACGTGGGGCAATAAGGGGATATCTAATCCTCGAGCCGCAATATCTGTAGCAACAAGCACTCTAACTGAATTTTTCTTGAAACCATCTAAAGCTCTTGTTCTCGCTGCTTGACTCTTGTTTCCATGAATAGCAGCTGCCGTGACTCCACTTTTAACCAATCTGTCTGCCAATTTATTTGCACCATGCTTCGTTCTTGTAAAGACCAACACCTGACTCCAGTTTCCTGACTTAATCATTCCAATAATAGCCTGAGGCTTATCTCCTTTATTTACATTGTAAAAAGTTTGTTTTACTTTTTCTGCTGTTGTATTCTGTGGTGCAGATGCTACCTCAACAGGAGATTTCATGAAAGTATTTGCCAAAGCTTTTATCTCTGGAGAGAAAGTAGCAGAAAACAATAAATTTTGACGCTCATTTGGAACCAATGCCAAAACTTTTTTGATATCACGTAGAAAACCCATGTCTAGCATCCTATCTGCTTCATCAAGGACTAGAATTTCTATCTTGGACAAAGAGAGCGCTTCTTGACTGATCAAATCCAATAGTCTACCTGGGGTAGCGACCAATACATCCACTCCTCTTCGCAAAGTAGTAATTTGAGGTTTGGGCTTAACACCACCAAAAATGACTGCGGACTTGATCTCTAAAAACTCACTATATTCCCTTACATTATCATAAACTTGTGCCGCCAATTCTCTTGTTGGCGTAAGTACTAGTGCACGTATAGGTCGTCGTTTCCACTTATTCTGAGTGGATAAAGAATGCAATAAGGGCAAAGTAAACCCTGCTGTTTTACCAGTCCCTGTTTGGGCAGACGCCAGCACATCTTTACCCTGTAAGATATGTGGTATGGCTTTTTGTTGTATCGGTGAAGGCTTTGTATACCCTTTTTTATTGATGGCTTTTACAATAGCCTCTGATAATCCTAAAGATTCAAATGTCATAAATTTATTTTAAAAATCAACACGTGGTCAATTTTGTAGCGTTTGCAAAGATACTACTTAATAAATGATATTGCTCTTATTTTTTGTACTGATTGATAATGAGAGAGATAGATATTTTTCATCAGGTAAATATAATGCTAAAGCTAGTTCATTATTTGTCAGATTATTCTAGCTTCGCAAGAAATGAAAATTTTAGAAACACATACCGCTCCTTTACTTTCATCAAGAAGTCGCTTGTCTGAATATGCTGTGGGTATTTTTGCTAGTGTTCCCACGAAGTCAGGAATCAAAAAAGCAATAAAAAAAGGACTAATCTTGGTCAACGATCAAAGAGGAGTTTCTGGCCAATTCATCATCGGTACTGAAAAGATTGATTTGTTAGAAGATGAAAACCTCAAGAAAAAAAACATCAACTTAGCATTGAAAGTAGTTTGGGAAGATGATTATTTGGCTGTCATATACAAAACCGCAGGATTATTGGTTAGTGGTAATAAAGCCAAAACCGTAACCAATGCGCTCACACACAATTTAACCCCAAGTGCACATAAAGACGCTGTCAAACCACAGCCTGTACATCGGTTGGATTTTGCAACTAGTGGCTTATTACTTATTGGTAAAACCGCAAACAGCATCATGAACTTAGGGAAGTTGTTTGAAAATAAGAACATTCATAAAACCTATATAGCAGTCACAATAGGCAAAATGAAATCCCAAGGGACTATCCATACACCCATCGATGAAAAAGAAAGTTTGACGAGCTATACTACTCTCAAGACCATCAATTCTGAAAAATTCGATCAGCTAAACCTTGTAGAATTAACCCCTCATACTGGAAGAAGGCATCAACTAAGAATTCATTGCAAATCAATAGGAAATCCTATTCTCGGAGATCATGAATATGGATGTAGGGAAAAAAACTTAAAAGGGAAAGGGTTGTATTTACATGCAAAATCTCTAGAATTTACCCATCCACATACACAAGAAAGACTGACAATTTCTTTACCCAATCCTCGTAAATTTGATTGGCTATTTAGAGATTAAAAACAAAAAAAATCAGCCTGAAAAGCTGATTTTTTTTATGATATAAAATTATTCATTTGTTCTGTAAAAAAGGGCAAGCTGCCTACATCACACCGCTACAACCAAGTACCCTTGCTGCGTTCCCACCCTGGGGGATTCCGAGGGAGCTAGTTGTGTAGGACTTGCCCGGATGCAAATCTACAACCTTATTACAATTCACACAACATTTGACACCTCATTTTTTAATATTGAATTCATCTTTTTTAAAGCTTATACTTTAGTATTTTAAATGCTTATCTTTGTTTTAAATTTTTTAAAAAAACAATACAATGAATTCATTTTTCAATACAAAACCTAGTTTAAAGTTTGGTATGCTATCAGGCCTTTTATTAGTTTTAAATGAAGTAATTATAAATACAACTACACAAACGAATCCCTACATAGGTGAGCGTGATTCTATCTTTTCTTATATAGGCTTACTCATTCCTGTAGTTGTCATCGCGATAGCTATTTCATTCATACAAAAACATGCGGCTATTGAAGGATTTGGACAATTGATAAAATTTGGACTTATCATTGGACTGCTAACTGCTGCTGTATATATTGCATACTCTTTGTTGTTCATTTACAGTATTGAACCCAGCACGCTAGCAGAGTTTGAGCAGATGAATAGAGAACGTTCTATTGCCTCAGGACAATTTAAAAATGAAGAGGATTTAAATAATGCCATACAACTTTCAAGAAATGCTTTCTTACCTGGTACTATTTTGTTTAGCATTGCCATCAATCTGTTTATTGGGTTTGTTACCTCTGTGATAACCGCTTTATTCATTCGTAACAAATAAGCA
>Ga0209136_1000166_pt1 | contig 49334 bp, 58 predicted proteins | sample SaaInl0LU_22_DNA_FD_184640 | JGI IMG/M metagenome (GOLD analysis project Ga0209136, IMG submission 184640) | Marine microbial communities from expanding oxygen minimum zones in the Saanich Inlet - ESP_90LU_22_DNA (SPAdes) (version 2) | ecosystem: Environmental > Aquatic > Marine > Intertidal... | reverse complement strand
GGTAGTAATATAATACAGCATGTGTATTGTAGCACAGATGACACTGTTATAATGGATCTTAGTAAACATTATAACTTCAATGTTATTAATCGACCACCTGAACTGTGTTTAGATAACTGTAGTCATTTAGAAGCTATTCGTCACGGCGTAAATGAAATTGAAAAAGATTTGGGCAAGCAAGATATTGTAGTTTTATTATTAGGAAATGTTACTGGAATTGATTCTGCTGCATTAGATGAAGCAATTGACATGTTAGGCGATAATGATAGTGTAGTAAGTGTAAGCGAAATGAATATGTTTAATCCATTTAGAGCACATAAAATCATTGATGGATTGTTAGATACTTGGATAGATCAAGACTTAATTCGCAGCGATACAAAAGTTAACGATAAGAACAGTGCAGGTAATATATATTATTGTAACGGTAATTTTTGGGTAATGCGTAGAAATGTATTGTTTGATAATGATAATAACTTACCGTTTGAATGGCTAGGAAAAAAGATAGTTCCTTATATACAAAATGTTTTTCAAGAGTTGGATGCACCATGGCAACTTGATTATGTAGAACAAAGTATTAACACTTTTAAAGGTCGAATAAAGTAATGAATATTTGGAAACAAGGCGCTTTACTTGGTGTCAATAACAATGAGTCTAACAAGTTATATGGTAAAAAAGCCTGGCGCAAGTTTATAAAAACCCATCAATATTACTTTGTAGAGTTAAATGAACCAATAAAGCCGGCAATGATCCCGATGGGATATTTTCGAGTACCAGATAAAAGTAATTATTTAACGTATCAACGCAACTTTAAATATAATGGCAGCTTTTCTAAATTTAAAAAGTCGTGTCGAAAAATAGATAGTGTTCTTACTGAATTTAACTTTAACTTTTTTAAAACTAGACATAATCCTGTATTTAAAGCTAAAGAATTTGGTCAATTTTGTATACTAATAAAAGAATTATATCAACACGGTGCCTTTAATTATCCGTGTTGGAGAGTTGAAAAGGATCTTAGTATAGCATCACATCCAGGCAATCATTTAAATTTTGTTAGAAGGTATCTAGGATTGCCCCTAAGGGGATTTATTAGTGCATTAAATATTGACACATATTCTCTTGATTTCATTAAATCAAACGCTCGTATAATAAAACATATTAAGACTGATAATGATATTATTGAGATACTAGGAACATCTACTATAGCTGCTAGTATACAACAGTTTGGCGACCAGTTAGTTCCTTCGTTGTACCCATCTGTACCTCGACCTGTTTGGTCAGGTTATGATAAAAATGGAAACACTGATTGGCCCTGGGAAGATGCCCGTGACTTTTATGATTACTTAGAATCCGCTAGCTATATAAGCATTATTGATGAAGTAATAAATTCTAGCAACTTTACAAGAACAATAACACAGTATGCAACTGTCTATAACGACTTTGGTAATGAAACGCTGTTAGTAAATAATTTTATAGCATTTTTACTAACTGAGCAAACCAAAGATTTAAACTTTAAACTAGCAGAGAGATAAATACATATATAATGACAAATGAATCAAAATATCCATCAGAAACATTTTGCTTATTGCCCTGGGTACATCTTAGTACAAGACCTGATGGTAGTATGCGTGTATGTTGTACTGCAAATGCTAGTAGCGTTGGATCTACTAATGACAAAGAACACGGCGGCCAAGTAGGCATACTTAAAACAGATGACGGTAAGCCCAACAACTTAAATGTAAGTGATTTCCAGACAGCATGGAACAGCACATACATGAAAAATGTCAGAGTACAGATGCTCAATGGTGAGAAACCTCCCAGTTGCTTAAAGTGCTTTAAAGAAGAAGCAGCTGGGCATCGCAGTAAACGACAATGGGAAACGCACTATTGGAGCAAGCGAGTTGATTTGGATAAAATCCTTGCTGATACACAACCGGACGGGGAAGTGCCACCCAACTTGGCATACATTGATTTACGTTTTGGTACTAAGTGTCAACTAGCGTGTGTTATGTGTAGCCCACATGATAGTAGTGGTTGGATAAAAGATTATAAAAAGATATTTCCAGAAGTAAAGAATGAATCTCTCAAAGAGATTATGCAATGGCAAGATAAAGGTAGCACTAATGGCAGTAGCTACAACTGGCATAAACAAAACCCTACGTTTTGGAAACAGTTTTATGAACAAATGCCTAGCATGCAACAAATATATTTTGCAGGCGGTGAAAGTCTTATCATCGAAGAACATTATGAGATACTTGAACATGCTATTAAGATGGGCTATGCAAAAGACTTAGAACTGCGTTATAACTCAAATGGAGTTGAATGGCGTGATGATTTGTTTGACCTATGGAAAGAATTTAAACTAGTACGATTCCACTATAGTATTGATAGTATCAATGAGATGAATGACTACATTCGTTACCCAAGCGAGTGGAGTAGGCAAGAAGAAGTTTTCCATTTACTTGATACACAAACGAGTAATAATGTAGAAGTTACTATAGCGTGTGCAGTCCAAGCACTTAATGTGTATTACTTACCGGATTTTATTCAATGGAAACTAGAACAAAAGTTTAAGAAAATTAACATGTGGCCGTTCGGCGCAGGCGGTATTAGTCAACACTTTGTATACTGGCCAGCATATTTGAATGTAAAGAGTTTACCTAAAGATTTTAAAGAAAAGTGTAGAGCAAAGTATGAAGCATGGTATCCATGGTGGGAAGAAAACTGGGAACTTGGAATACCTAGTTGGCACAAAGGTAAAGTTACATATGAAGATTGGCGAAGTGCTGAGTATGGTATTAAACGTTTAGATGGTATACTTAGCTTTATGGAAAGTGAAGACTGGAGCCAACGGTTGCCTGAGATGAAAGAATTTTTAGGATTATGTGATAGACAACGTAATAATAGTTTTAGCAGTGTATTTCCAGAAATGAAAGGAATATTTGATGATATCTAATATTAACAGTCAAGAAGACATTGACAATCATAAAAATTATAGATTAGAATATGAACATTGGCTTGCAAATTTAAAAGATCCAACTGTGCAGCAAAATATTGCAGACAACTTTCAACATGCTGAAAAATTTGACGAAGCATTTACTGAAAAGGAGATAGAATGGATCTATGGTTATGCATTTAGCCGTTGCGGTAAAGTAAGACACAACGCTAACGGTACAATGTTTGTTAGTGGCAATTTACAAGGTGTGTACGAAAAGTTTGCAGACAGAATAAATCAAATGGTTCCTGGTGCAGAAAATTCTCCTGTAGTTGGCGGAAACTTCTTTATTACCCCTAGCCAGTATGGGTTGCACAATGATAGTACTAGAGAAAGTGATTGGATAACAAGTTTAGAAAAAACACCAATAGAACAAGAAGGTAGAAAATATGTACCTTGGCGCAACATTATTATTCCATTATTTACTGCTCCTAACAATGTTGAAAGTCATATGGTTGCATTTGACCAGAGGCACGTAGACTTTGCACACGTTTATAACCACGGAATGAAACCAGGCCATGAAACTGCTACAACATACCCAATCGTTACAGATCACAATACAATTGACTTTCATCTACTAGACGGTTCCAAGCAAACAGACAATACAAAAAAGTATGATGAAGAACATTATGAGAAATATTTATACTACACACCATATAGACGTTTAACTGGACTTACACCCGAGTTAACATGCGAATGGAAACCACGTGCACCTATTGTATTTGATGCTGTTCAATTACATGCAACTAATAAAGGTTATAAAGAAAAGCACTGGACAACCAAGATGGGACTATTATTAACATTTCTTAGAGAAGTAAAATGAAGTTAGATACAATTTGTCCTGCAGTCTGGGATCACCTATGTGTAAACACAATGGGCAAAAATAGGTTATGTTGTAACGCGGTGACTCAAGACAAAGATAAGTTTATAGGTGGACTAAGTGAACATTGGAATGATTTAAGAGATCGTGTCAAGAAAGATATGCTATCAGGTGGCAGGCCAGAGATTTGTAAAAGTTGTTGGAAAAAAGAAGATGCGGGTATATCGAGTTTACGGAATCAGTTTGTTGATAGATATAAAAATCAAAAGATGTGGGATAAGTTCGTAAACAGTATCGAAACAACAAAACTGTACCCAGTTGAACTTGATCTTAAACTAGGAAATTACTGTAATTTAAGTTGCAGAATGTGTAGTAGTTATAGTAGTAGTGGTGTAGCAAATGAATTTAAAAAGATACTTAATGATACGGGTATTGATTTAGGATTAGATGAACACGAAAAAAACTTTGTACAAAACAAATGGTATCTTCAAGATGAGTTTGTAGACACGATAAAAGATATGATTATAAATGGATTACGCCATTTAAAATTTACAGGCGGCGAGCCTTTAATGGTCCCTAGTGTAAAAAAACTCATTGATTATTGTGTTAAAAATAATTATGCTAACAAAATTGATCTAATTATAATAACAAATGTAACCTTAATAGATGACGAATGGATTGAATTATTTAAAGAATTTAAATTTGTAAATATTATTTGCAGCATAGATGGTGTAGGTAATACGTTTGAATACATAAGACATCCTGCTAATTGGAATGATGTTAACACTAAACTACAGAAGTTATCGGAATTACAAACAACTCAAATAGTTACTGCAATTACATTTACGCTTCAAGCATACAACATTCTTGAAATTAAGAATATGGTAGAACTATCTAAAAAATATAATTTTAATATAAATGTTATTGCGTTAGATACACCTGCGTATTTAGATGTAAGAAATGTTCCGAAGAATCTTAAAGATGCAGCATTAGACATGATTGATACTTTAGAAAAACAGTTTGATCCAAAAACAACTCCGTGGACTGAAAATAATTGTTTATGTCTTCATGATTTAAAACCTAAAGATGTTCCTTGTGTAAGCAATTGTCCAATTGTAAATTCTAACATGTTTAGTAAGTTTCTTACTAATATTAAAAATAAAATTAATCAACCACAGCAAGCAGACATAACTGATGAATTTTTAAAGGTAACTAGGTTAAAAGACACATATAAAAACCAAAGTTTTGACACACTAGAGATTGCTAGATATTATGATTAAATGTTTTGCGACAACTAATAGTATTACTATTGATGCCGTGGGCACTGTTAGTCCGTGCTGCAAATACCGAGGAGACTTTGGTAGATTAGACACTTATGAAAATTTCAATGATATAAATTTTGACAAGTTAACTGATAGTTTAGCACAGGGATGGACGGCAGAATGTAAGTCATGTAGTTTTGACGAAAGTAATAACGTAAGTAGCCGTCGTCAGCGATACGAAACTATATTTACTGATGATGATTTTTTATTAGATTTAAGTTTAGGAAACTATTGTAACTTAAAATGTAGAATGTGTAATCATCATAGCAGCACAAGTTGGTTTAGTGACAGTATTGCTTTAGGTATTCCTAAACATGAGTTAACTAGTTTTCAGCTAGATGAGAAGCAGATTGATTCATTAATTGCATTTCTCTCAACACTTGATAAGCGCATTACAATTGAACTTAAAGGCGGCGAACCTTTAATGCACACACACTCGAGGTATTTCTTTGAACAACTAAAAGAATTATCAAAAACAAAAACAATTAAAATTAATTGTATTACAAACGGCACATTATTTCCAGATTGGTTTGCAGCAGCCATTACTAATATTGAAGTTGATTTACAAGTAAGCATCGACGGTTTGTATGATGTATATGAATATGTTCGAGGAGATAGTACACAGTCTTGGAATGAATGTTTAGAAAAAGTAGAACAATTTAGATCATTGCCAAACATAAAATTATCTTATAATTATGTTATTCAAAATACCACAGTGCATCATGTAGCAGAATTTACAAAATTATTCAGTGAAAGAATAAACTGGATAGTACTTAACAATCCAGGTTATATGGCAGTTAACGTTATTCCCGAATCTAGTAAGCATGATATACTTGCTCAGTTAAGTACACTAGATGATGCTAAAATTAAAAGCGTTATTGAATTAATGAAGACACCAGTTGATCTTGTATTATATAAACAGTTCATAACTTATAGTGCTAAGTTAGATAAACTAAGAAACCAAAATTTAAAAATAGTGCTTCCGCATTTATTAGATGATATAGGAATTAAGATATATGACTCAGTCTAAAACATTTTGTATCTTACCATGGATGCACCTTGCAACTAATGCAAGCGGAAACTTGCGGGTATGCTGTAATAGCACTCCAGGAAAAAACTTTATTACTAAAGAAGACGGCACTCCTTATAAATTAAATCGAGATAATTTAGAAGAAGCCTGGAATAGTGAAGTATATACTAATATACGCAAGCAGATGCTAGAAGGCGAACGTCCTAAAATTTGTCAGCGTTGTTTTAGAGAAGAAGACGTTGGCATCAAAAGTGCTAGACAAAGCTGGAACAACAAATGGACAGAAGATAAAGAATACACAGAAGAAGCACCGTTTGACATAAAGTATGTTGATTTACGATTAGGAAACTTATGTAATTTAAAATGTCGTATGTGCAATCCTTATGCAAGTAATATGTGGGTTAAGGAATGGAACTTAGTTGAAGACGCACTGAGCGAAAGTGAGTACAAACGTCTTAGTAGTATGGACTGGCCTGAGCACGAAAAGACTTGGGAGAACTTGTTTAGTATTGCGCACACTGTTGACGAAATATACTTAACTGGTGGTGAGCCTACTGTTATTAAAGAACAGAAGAAATTATTAGATTACTTTATTGTCAACGGCACTGCACAGAACATTCGGTTAAAGTACAATACTAATTTAGTTAAGTTGCCTCCATGGTTACTAGAACGCTGGCATCACTTTAAGAGAGTACAACTTAATTGTTCAATAGATGCAACAGGTGCATTAGATCGTTATATTAGACATCCTAGTAAATGGGATACGATTGTAAAGAACTTTGAAAAGATTAGACAACTGCCTAACGCGGGTATTGAAATACACTGCACAGTACAAATGTACAATATACTTAGACTGCATGAACTAATAGAATGGGCTAAGCCGTATGGACATAGAATATACTTCAACATTCTCAATCATCCAGAAGAACTAAACATTAGAGTGTTGCCCGAACATTTAAAAGACCAGGCAGCAAAACAGTTGCAACCATATTTGCATTTGGATAAAGTGCAAGGTATTATTGACTATATGTATGCAGAAGATTGGCACGATAAATACAGTAAGTTCTTGTCCTATACTACTACATTAGATGCTAGTAGAGATGAAAACTTGTTTGAGTTAATACCGGAGTTTAAAAAATGAAAATAGGGGTATTTGGCGATAGTTATGCAAAACATAAGGCAGATGACCCTAACCATTTGCAATGGTGGCAGTATGTTCAACAAGAATGTCCTGATATAAGCATAGACAACTACGGGCAAGCTGGGTCTAGTATGTATTATACATGGAAACAGTTTCAAGATAATTACCGAAAATATGACAAGGTTATTGTTTGTATGACTACTCCCAATAGACTTTGGATGCCGCATTTACCAGAAGACTGGAATCTAGAGCATGTTCATGACTTAGACGTAATAAAATATAGAACATCAATTCCTATTGGTACTAGATCAATTATGAAAAAGGCATTAAAGTCATATTACAAATATATTGTTAATGAAGAAGAACAAACAGATAATTGGTCCCTTCAAATTGCAGATATGATGCGCACACTACCTGATGGATTATATCTCTCTGGCTTTCAATTCCCAAAACAAATTTCTAATTACATACCACTGAATGAGATTTCTAATTTAGATGGCGACTTGATGAGTACTCAACAAGATCCTCGTGCCAATCATTTTAGCGACAAAAACTGTAGATTATTTGCATATAAGATTATAAATTGGATTCAAACAAATCAGTTTAGTTTAGATATAACAGAATTTAAAGTATAAAAGTTACTATTAACTTGACAATATACACAACGGATGCTATAATACATTATGAATGAAGATTTAAAATGGTCTAATTATGACTTTACAAAAATACCCTTTGACGATATTGTTAGTGTTGGACAGCGTACTTTGCTGTATCGTGACCTATTCACTGTTAGTTGGCTCCTCGGAAGATTCTGTAATTACAAATGCTCCTACTGTTGGCCTTATGCCCGCAGTGACCGTAAAGACCACCGTCCTACGGAACTATGTCTACACACCATAGATGAGATAAAGAGACAAGCACGTGAAAACGGATTTAATAGTTTTCACTTCTCGTTATCTGGTGGCGAACCCACTTTCCACCCTGGCTACTTGGACATTTTGAGTCATCTTGCAGATGATGTATCAAATACTAACTACACAAGTGTCCATATGACAACTAATATGTCACGTAATGTTAAATGGCATGAGGATTATGTAGAGCGAGTTAAACCATTTCATCGTGCAAGTATCACTGCTAGTTTACATACTGAGCATCTTAATACAAGAGATAAGATGCAAGAGTTTGCAGATAAACTTATATTGTGTCAAGAAAATGACGTACAAATTACAGTGAATATGGTTATGGTCCCAGACTGGTTTGAACGTGATTGGGACAACGCATTATTTTTTCATGAACAAGGTATTAATGTAACATTGAAACCACAATCTGATCCCACAGCAAGCCGTGTAGTTGATGGATATACAGAAGAACAGATGGAAAGATTATGGAATGGCATGCCACAACTTGCATATACCGAGGTGAAACGTAAATGGAATGATAGACCAAAACCCAACTTTCAAGTTCCAGAGTATGCGATTGGTCAAAATGATAAAAGTGTACCTTGGCATATGCAAGTAGAGTTTACAGACTCAAAAGGTAAGAAATGGTATATGGATCAGGCTGAGCGTTTTAATGCATTTAACTTTAATAACTTTGAAGGCTGGAGTTGTAACAGTGGGTATCAAGGTATAATAATACGTGAACCAGACGGTAGTATAAAACGTAGTTATAGTTGTGCAGACCAGCCATTGGGATATATCGAAAGTGGATTTAAACTATTTGACAAACCAATGCCATGTATAAGTAAGAGTTGTGTTAGTAGTGCAGATTCAAAAATACCAAAACGTAAGATATAAAAAAAGCACCGTAAGGTGCTTTTCTTTTTAAACTGCCATTGGTGCTCGAATAGTTTCACCTGGATCATAGCCTACTACTTCAAAATCATTCATTTTAAAATCAAATATTGAATTTACGTCACGTTTTATTACTAACTTAGGAAAGGCTCTTGTAGGGCGCTGTAGTTGCTCCTCAACAGCCTCTATATGATTATTATATATATGACCATCACCTATAACGTGAATAAATTCGCCTACATCGTATTTACAAACGTGTGCAAGCATATATGTTAATAATGAATAACTTGCAATATTAAATGGAACTCCCAAGAATAAGTCTGCACTACGTTGATATAAACTACAACTTAACTTCCCATCATTACTTACATAGAACTGCGACATAACATGACAGGGCGGTAATGCCATTTTGCTCAATGCTCCAACATTCCAAGAATTTAAAATATGCCTACGTGATTGTGGGTTATTTTTTAATCCTTGTACTAACTGTTGGATTTGATCGATACCATTGAAGTTTCTCCATTGTACTCCATATACTGGTCCTAAATCTTTATTAGTATCACTATTATAATGTCCCAATGCAACACCTTGATTGTCAGCATTAGCAGTCCATATAGTAGTTTTGCCTATTAGTTCTGTTCTAGGCTTGCCATAATGAATTTCTGCAAGTCTCCGTTCATTTTGTGATCCTTCAAGAAACCAAAGTAATTCACTTAATACTGATTTAAATGGTACACGTTTTGTAGTTAGTAATGGGAAACCGTTACTGAGATTGTAGCGACTTGTATTCAGGAATGTAGATAGTGTTCCTACTCCAGTACGCTCATTGTTTTTCGGTTCGCCATTTTTCAATACTGTATATAGTAAATCAAGGTATTCATCTTCTTCATAGTTTGCCATTTACTTGTCTTCATCCTTATAGCTTTGAAAATGTTGTTTTAAAATTTCTTTTACACTTTTTACTACGCTTTCACGCAAATTTGGGATATCAAGTAATATTTCGACATCATCAATTGCTTCGAAGTTCTTTGCCATATCTGTCCAACTAAAGTCACCACTAAGTGGAAGCGGCGATAATAGATCCTCCCCACTAAGTATAACCTCATGTCCATTTCGCATGATAACTTTAATACCTTTAATAAATGAAGATGGAATACTAATCGGAATCACTTCTTCCATTATTCTATCAAATTCACTTTCTCTATCAAATTCCATATATCACCTCGGGCTTGCAGAAAGAAATATTCTTTCACTGTTGCTTTTTTCAACAATCAAACGGTGTGGCATATTTGGACTTGTAATGCAGTACGCTTGATTTGTTTTTAATTTTACTTTTTCTCCATCGATAAATTCAAGTGCGGTTTCGCCTGAAAACTGTAAATTCTGATGATATCTCCATCCAAAACGATCTGTATGATAGGGTAAATGAGTTCCAAATTTAGAACCCATGGTATACAATACACTTAAATCTTTATTATAATTATTTTCTAATTGTGAAATAATTGTTTTTTGTACCTCTAATTTGTGGGTTGTAAAGACTTTGTACAAAATCAATGGCACTGGTACTTTGTATATCATGTCAGTAAATATCAATTGATACTTGTATATTTTTATCAATTCATTTTCGACAATTGGAATATGACACAATTGAGCATCAGAGATATGAGCATAGTTTTCAGTAAAGTCTTGTGGTTCTTTGTTTAGGTGTACATTTACACCATCATTGAAAAATAATTCTCCAGTGTGAGTTTTAATTAAATCTAATATTTCGGATCCTAACTGCAGACCTATATCAAAGTCTACCACACCGTTAAGTAGATTATAGTTGTTCATCGTATTTCTATTCCATACTACTTTTATTATTAATATAATTTCTGTATAACTTTTGAAGATACATTTCTATTTCAATATCAACACTAATTTTTTTATATTTGCTATTATTCTGTAAATATTTACTGGTAACTAAATCTTCGTAATATACTGTTATGTCAGTTGAGTATTGATTGCACATACTGATATATCTTTCTCCCATCTGTATGATATTATCAATATCTGCCGAATGATTAATTTTAGTGTTGCTATGATTGGAGTGCCATTTATTAGTATATACCGCTCTAAGATAACTTATCAGTTGAGCATCAGTATCTCTTCTCAAAAGTTTAATTGTTGCACAATCATCGTCAATGAATTCTTCTTGTCCCGACCCAATACCGTTCCATATCATACATATCTTTGCAATACTTGGTCTCAGCATTTTTTCTTTATCAATTAAAAATTTTGGATGAAATATTTCCATATATTCCTTAAGATTATATTTCTTAGCAATAGATTCACTGAACGCATGAGATCCAGCTCTTGGAGCGTGTACTATACATAAAATTTTGTTTTGTTTTATAGAAGTTTCTATAAAATTGTCAAGTTGTTCCATTAACTTAGGTATCCACGTTCCTTCATTACTTCTATATGTTCAAGCGATGCCAAAATAACTGCAGCCGCTTTTACTAATTCTCTTTCGAAATCTTTAGAATTTGGGGGAGTAAGCATAGTTGCACGTTTGGTTTCCTGTGCCAAATAATATGATGTTATTGCAATCCAATCATTTGGAGAGTTTTTCGCATCATATTCACTGCCTGCCAAATCATATTGGCGAACACGTTCTTGCTCAATTCTACTTAGAATGCTACTACGCTTACTATTAACAGACATTATGTTACAGACTTCCTTGGACGTCCGCGCTTTTTAGGAACATCTGGAATTGCAGATGTATCTACTGCTGCTTTCGCCTTAGGTTTGGCTGCTTTTTTTGTTTTCGGAATTAAGCTAGCATCATACTTATATGCCTCTTGTCTCTTTGCTTCTGCTTCTGCAGCCAACAAGTTTGCTTGTACCAAAAGATTCCACGCAATTTGTTTATTTTCATCATCTTTGGATAATTTAACATTTGAATCAATTCTTGATTCTTGTGGTTCTACAGTTTCTACTGTTGTGTCTTCTGTAGAATTCATTGCGTCATTGATCTCGTTCAATGGTACATTTGTTTGTGTATTTGGAGTCATAATAATCTGATTTGTTGGAATCTTTGAAAGATGTCCTTCAGAATGAAGTGTGTCTAGCATTACTTTGCCGTGCCAAAATACTTTACGTGAAAGAACTTCATATAGATTATTAGTTGATTGGCCTTCATTTGACTCAATTGCTTCCATATACGAATCATGATAGCGGTCAGGCAATGTATCACTATACACTGCCAACGCACTATCTGGTTCATCTGGGAGAGACATAAAAACAACACTTAAACGCTGTCCTGTTCCTGCATGTCTACCAACGTGTTTTATAAAGGGTGCAGTTGCCATGATTGTTAACCTGCCGCCTCAGGCGTTTCAGTTTCACCTGTTTCATCCGCCGCCGCAGCACTTTGTGCTTGTACATGGTCTACGAATGCTTTAACACGATTTGCAGTATTGCCTACTGCGGATAGTTCACCTGCTTGAAATGCGCCGCGTTTTGATGCTAGATCAATAATAGCATATACATTAACAAGATCGTTAACTGTAACTGCTGGTACTTCTGCTTGTGATTCTGTAGCAACTTCAGGTGCTTGAGTTTCTTCTGACATATTAAGTTTCTCCTATTTGTCAATTTATTATATATAATATGAATAAACTCTTATTCATACTACGATTATACTATATTAAGTGATTGTTGTCAAGTGTTTTTATGCAACCATATTAACATATTCATCTGGCCAATTTAAGTATTTTAACCAAATTTCATGCTTTATGTTTAATGTAAAATTTTTACTTCCATACATTTGATAGAAATTTGGTTTATCTGGCATAACTTTGGGAACAATATTTGTATTATTTCCTTTACCGTGATTGCATTTTTTACACGCACTTACAATATTATGCCAATTAGTCCTACCGCCCTTACTTCTTGGTAAGATATGATCGAGTGTTAAATCTGCCTTGTTGAATGTATTGTAACAATACTGGCAAGTATATCTATCACGTATAAAGACATTTGCCCGACAGAAATTAATTGTGCCTGCTTGTGGCATGTATTCTCTCACACAAATAACACTTGGTACGCGCATACTGTGATTAACAGAATGCACAGTCCAATCATGCCATTCAAGAACATTTATCTTATCTAACCAGATAAGTTTTATGCTTTCTTGCCAAGATAAAGTGGATAATGGCGTCACACTTAATGGCGCGCCATTAGCATTTAATAATAGTGTATCATTACTCATAATTATATTTATACTTGTATTTTATTATGATTCGTAATATGTGTATTCGCCGAATGGCGGGACAATATGCTTTGACCCATGAATAACAAATAGAGTATCGCAATATGCTGAATTACCCCAACTACCAAATGGAATACCATCAGTAAACATGATAAACTTATCTGGTTCAATTTGATTTTCTTCCATAAAGTCCCAGTTACATGCAAAGTCAGTGCCACCGCAGCCAATAATTTCATACTCTTTTAATTCTTCTGAATTCATAGGCGTAAATTCTTTAAATGATTCAGCATACACTTGTGTATCGAAAGTCCATATTTTCAAACGAAAGTCTTGGAATTGTTGCATAATTCCATAAATTTCTCCCAAGAAGTCACGGATCATATCTTTAGATATAGAACCAGATACATCAATTCCTATTGCAGCATCTACCATAACTTCATTATCCATACCTGGTAGATAGATACCCATACTACGTGATTTGCGAGATTGCCGCATCCATGTGAAATCTGCTTTTTGTGAACTTTGAATACTTAGATTAATATATTCACGCCAATCCATTTTAGGTTCTGTCATATCTTTAATCATGCGCTTGATATCGCCGGGAAGATTGCCAGCACCAGATGCTTGAGCAGCCTGCAATACAGCCTGTTTCATCTGGTCTTTAATTTCTTTTGCTTCTTCTTTTGTGATTTTGATAGGAGCCTTACGACCTGTAGGATCATTTTCACCATTGCCACTACCTTCACCATCACCAAACATATGTTCATCAAGTGTATCAGTATCGCTAAAATCTTTACCGTCTTCCTGTTGTTGCAATAGGTCACGATAAATTTCTTCGGTATATGATTTATAATACTTACGATCATATAGTGCTTGCTTTGGCATTGTGCCAATCTTTGCTTCTACAGTTGCTTGATTAACTTTATAATCAGCAGCAATATTCCACAACTTTGCATCACGTTCATTATCGGCAAAGTCCATCAACCGACTGCCGATACCACAATGATCATATACGCAATGAAATACCTCGTGCCCAACAATAAAGTCAATCTCTTCTGGTGTCATAGTGCGGAAGAAATCTGAGTTATAATAGAAGTGCTTGCCATCTACCGCAGCAGTTGGGCACCATTCTGCTTCCACTAGTTTTAAACGTGTAGCAAGTGTGCCAAAGAAGGGATGTTTAATCAACAAGCGAACACGGCCAGAGACAATCATTTCTTTGACTTCTTTATCGGTGTATTCGAATACTACCGGTTCGTCTGAATTTTCATCAACTTCAATGCCATTTTCTTTTAATAGATCATCAAATACTGAATTGAAATCGTCTTCAGTAGTAATTTTTTCTGGTTCGATTCGCATAAGATACACCTTTTCATCTATTTCAACATTAATATAACATCTACTATATAGATTGTCAAGAAAAAAGGCGCCTAAGCGCCCTTTTTTATTAATTAATTATTATGAGCATCAATGATTAGTTTACCATATTTTTTGAAAAACTTTTCAATGCAAGGAACTTTACGAGGTTCAAGTGGTAATTTATAAACTTTTAATGCAGTACGCCCACCAAGTACGGTCATTTCTGTTTCGAAATTATCCATCATAAAGTTAAAAAAGTTATCTGCCATTTTGTATAACTCATCCATTTTTTCCTTACCATGGCGATCCAAGAAATCTTTTAGTTCGTAACAAAGTGAAGCAGTAAGTGAGAACATAGCAGAGATTTCACGTGCCTCTGGTGTTAATGTAGTGACTGTACCATTTAAGATATCTGTTGGATTAGGAAGTTTTCCTGCTACTGCACGGTGAGCCATAAATTTAGTAGCAAGGCCATCACCAATTGTACCTGCAATCAAATCGTGCAAGCGACTATCTGAAATTTGCTCACCTTCCATTGGAAGCATTTGTGATACAAACGTCCATGAACGAGGAGTAGCAAATGCACGTGATGCAGTGCGAGGATCAAAGTTCATTAGATCCATCTTGTTTGCAGTAACATAGCCTACAACCTCAGCATCTATATTGTTTTGCAAAGCCCATGTCTGCCAATCTTCGAAATCCGTAGTCATTTCAAGATGAACAAATCGGTTAGCAAGTGCAGTGGGCATACGATATGCGACACCACGATCACTTTCGCGGTTACCGGCTGCCACAATGTTAACATTATCTGGGAGACGATATTTGCCCAAGCGGCGGTTAAGAATCAACTGATACGCTGCAGCCTGTACAGACTGAGGTGCTTGATTCATTTCATCAAGAAATAACGTGATACATTCGAATTGGTCAGCAAGTTCTTGAGTAGGAAGATCAGCAGGCGGAAGCCATTCCATCAATCCTGTTTCTATATTCGGTACTGGGATACCACGCAAGTCAGTGGGTTCCATAAGAGCAAGACGCATATCAATCATATAGCCTGAACGATCTTGTGTGATTGAGTCAACAATCTCAGATTTACCAATACCCGGAGGACCCCAAATAAAGACCGGACGCTTACGATTCATAGCGTAATTAATTTCGTAGCGTATATCACTTGGGCGAACTAAACGTACATCTAAATCTGCGGTTGAAACTTGTGCCATTATGATTCTCTTTCTATATTGATTACTACTATAGTATAGCGTAGTTGGATTGTGCTGTCAAGAACTTTTTAAGTCTGGAGAGGTGATACTGGAATTGCATTTTCTACTAGAAAAGCACGATAACCTTCGTCCAAATCCATTAACTCGTTTTGCCATTCTTTCCATGTAACTGCTTCTAACGGAAACTCTTTGCAATACAGATCATTTACCATATATTTTGCAGCAATAAATGCCATAGCATCTTGTGGACGTTCTACATCGTTCACAATATATTCATTGCCGCCCTTCATTTTCCAGTAAGCATTGCCATTCGAAAATTTGCCATCGGCTGAATGTGCACCATAATTTTCCAGAATTTGTGTTTTAACAACAAACATATCATATCCCTCTATTACTTTCTATATACTCTTTATATAGTGATTCGTTTAGAATGTCAAGAGGAATATTTGTTATTGTGTGTATTTTTTATTTTCGATCCATAAATCGAAATCGCTATCAAGTAATAAAAACTCTGCCGCTAATGATTCTTCAAAAATTATAAGTTTACCATTACGCAAATAATATGGGGTAGCCATATATCTGTCCAATTGTATTATTTGTGTTCCGGTTTCTATCTTATAAGCGGTTTGTAATTTAATAGTATAGGTATCAAATTGCCTAGACATTATATCCTTGCCCATTGTGGTCAATCTGAAATTATGATTTTCTTTTGTTGAACTAATAAAAATATCATTAGTTTTATATTCTTTTCTACCAGCACATTTACCTTTTGTATTTGAGTTTAGGTATGTCATTAATTCAGTTTTAGTCATTGTAATATTATGTTATTTCGGGGATAACTTTTGTCCTTTATCTAGCATGTAAACTTCAAAATCATCACACTTAAATAAATCATTTAATTTTTCTGCTAAATTATAAGCATGCCCCGGATTTGAGAATGAACACTTTTTATATTTAGGTCCTGGAAAATTAATCAGACTATTTAATGAACGCAGGTTTATTGCCTCGCCTTTATAGAAAACAGCATATATTGCCGATGCCTTAAGTACTTGTTCACTTCTATATGTTTTAGAATCAGTATATTCTAATATTATCGTAGGTTTAGGTCTAGCCATTGTATTGATATGCCCCTATTATTTTTTTAGTTGTTACATATATTTATCTAAAAACGTAATTATGTCTATATATAATGCAAAAAGCGCCCACTAGTGGACGCTTTTTTATATGTTATATTAACACTGTTATTATGACGTAGCGTTATTTTCTGCTTCATCTAATACTTTATTGAATTCACGAAGTCGTTTAATAACAGATTGGAAGTCAACAATTGTTGTCCATCTATCGATAAAGAATGTTAATGCACCTTCTACTCTACCAAACGCATTAAGTACTTGAATTAGAACACCGAATGTAATTAATTGTGCAAAGTAACTTGGCGCTAATACTACAATAGCAACATTTCCTGCTAGTAGTGAGAAACCTGTTTGCCAAATACCAAATCCCATATAGTAATTAAACAGACGATAGTAATTGCGTTTAATTGATGCAAACATTGGAAACAGATCGGCAGTTAAACGCTCATTGAAATCATCTTCACTGTGTACAAGTTTTTTACGAAACTTTGCCTCAACAACTTGATTTTTATATTCCAAACCAGGTAATTTAATACCCAGCAAGAATGATAGTAGCGTTCCGCCAATACTCATTATTAATGCTGCCCATACTAGGAACCCAGGAATTATTTGTCCATTCCATACAGGAAGACCTTCACTGAGTGTCCACAGTACTGGTAAGAAAGCAGCAAGAATGAAAATCTTGTTGACGAAACCAGTAAATAGTGACTGTAATGTTTTACCAAAGATCATTAAATCTTCTTGGATACGCTGTGAACCACCTTCAATTTTTGCTGTAGAACTTTCCCAACGGGTTAAGTAATATTTTGTATTTGCTTCTCTCCATCGAAAAGTGAAGCGTTGCGTTTGCCATGTAGCATATGTTGCCATTGGAACATATATAAGTAATATTTCTAAGAAACTTGGAACGTTAGTCGTTTCATCCATACGAAATGAAATAAATTCCCATAATCTAACTGGATTAAAACTCCAGAATAATTCCCAAAATCTTGCTTCCTGTAGTGTTTGTATTGCATCGTAGAACTCTCTGTTCCACGCATTATAATAAACTAGTATCTGAACATTGTACCAGCCAACAAATAAAAGCCAAGCAAGCATTAGCCAAGCATATAAAAATTCTGCTGGAGTCCAAAAGAAACTCTTTAGCATTTGGTAGTCCTCCTATATAGCATCCTATCCTTATAGTGGATCGAGTGATGCTGTTGATAAACCCCAAAAGTTAACGTAGTTTGTTGCTAGTTTAATTAATCCTGGCTTTACTTGAAAGTCATTTGGTTTCAACCAATACATTGTTTGATTTGGGATTTGTATGAACAGTTTTCTTACTTCTGGGTCGTCTACCCCCAATTCTTCTAACAAGCCTAATAGATTACTAGCAGTACGATATGCGCCAGATTCTGCTTGTTTTGGGTGCATCATATTGATAAACTGTTCTGGTGTGCCTGGCCCATGGATACCGAACCAAACATCACCAATTAAATATCTTCTATCACCACCTAAAAATATAAGACCACAGGCACTTGCACATACTGTTTTATTTTTTAAATGATCTATTTCTAATTCGTCACCTATTTTTCCAGGTAAATATATTACTTTTCCATCTGCGTTCATTACCTGTGTATCACGTACAACTGTAACAACATTACGCAATTTAAAATGTGCAGCGATACATGAACCTTCTGCAAGATTGCCACCGGGACTTTCTAATATAACAGTGAAGTCCATTGGCATATCAGGAACAATACGATCACAGTCGCCTGACCCGACACTCCCTGTCAATGTATACAGAAAATCATCTATCTTAGTGAAAGATAGATGTTCTTCTTCTTTACTTAATTCTGCCGCTTTAGTTGCTATATCATTAAGTCTTTTAAATTCTACCATATAATCTTCAACATATTGTTTTACTTGTATGCCACCTAAGAACAAAACTGCCAATGTTAAGATTAAATATACCGGGTTAGATATAGTATTTTTTATTACTTTATAAATCCATGTTGATTTTATAACTGTTATTATTATTCCACGTACCTTATTTAAATATTTCATACACTATATCCTTAATTCTATAGTATATTTATCTAAATAATATCAATTCCAATTATCTGTTTCGGTATCGCCGCTGTTGTTGTTTTGTTGTTGCATTTTTTTCATTTCGCGTTCAAATTCTTCTTTAGATATGCACTCTATAGTTTTGTACATTTTGTATTCTAGACTCATTGTGTGACCACCACTTGGTGTTTGCAAATATTGTGAGTACTCTTGGCATCTCTCCATACTAGGATATGGTACAAATTGGTACAATGGTTGTCCCAATGGGACTTGAAATAACGACACAACAAAGTGTCCAATAATCATTACTGCGCTAAATTCGGGCATTAAATTTTCCTCCGTCAAATATGACTGTTTCTGGTGTTTTATTTGTATCTTTCAACTCTAATAAAAGTAAAGATAATTCTGTTTGTAGTTTAATAGCATCTTCCATACTCATACGAATTTGTGCATCTTTTCTAACTGCTGCTTTATTAACAGACATTAGAAAACTTTTTATTTGGTTATAATCATTCATTTGTTAATTCTAGCAATTTCTGCTTCCAGTTGTGTCTTTGTTTTAAATGGTCCGATATATTCATATGTATCTAAGGTTTCACGTTTTACACAATATGCATTTCTCCACACGCCAGTGAAATGTAATCCATAATATCCTGCTGCATATATCACTTTTGATTTTTCTGTTTTAGTATAAACTGGTATCCCTTTATCATCTGTAGATTTATTATATGCATGATGCTTGGTAGGGTAGTCGTTAACACTGTCTAAATCTTTACCGTAATCTACACTTTCAATCTTTTTTACCTGTTTAGATTTTAGAATTTTGCTTCCGTACTTTGAAGTTAGAGCATCGAATGGTAGAGTTTCTATATCAAGACTATCTCGCATGATCACTTCAAAGTGGGAATACTCTGTCTTGCGAATAAGACCAAGTTTTATTCCTGCATCTTCAACAATCCAGAATTTATCTTTTACAATTTCAACTGTATACATCTGTTAATATTTTGTATGTTTCTTCCCATCCAGATACTTTATGGGTTCTACCTACACCTTTTTTCTTAATTGCTTGTGCTATTGTGTAATCATTACCACCATCAAAAATAGCATCACCGAAGAATATCAGTGTGTCAGTCTTTGTAAAATCTTTGAGTATTTGGCTTTTATCTGAACCAGTAGGAGCAATATCGATTCCAGTTTCACCTCCTACGGTAGCAGTTATGCCTTCAAATTCATCATCATTATAATTAATATATAATGCCATGTTATCACGTTCATTATATTGCTTATCCCATTTTACATATTCTGCACGTTGTTCAGCATTGGCGCCTCGCCCTACAATTGAGAAATTAACCATACCTGGACGTTCTTCAATATGAGTACCAGTAAGATGTGGAAATTGTGTATTCTCTAACCAGTATCTCAATGTTTGGTGTGCTGGAACTTGTATCTTCCAAGGGTTGTTATGTACGTTAACCCCTTTCTCCCATACAGAGTTGCCATTACAGTTATAAGAACGTGCTACACTGTTGAATAGCATATCACCAACTTGTTCAATAGTCTTTGGTGCATCACTGCCTGTTGCCAAGTATACTGAATTAGACTTTGAAAACTTCAACATAAATTTTAGAAAAGAAGGATTAATTCTGTCTCTACTTGGAGTCAGTGTACCATCTACATCAAAAATATATTTAATCATGTGGGTATGCTTTATTAAGAATTGCAGCCATCTCGTCAGGCGCTTTTGCTAGATTTTGTAAGTCCCATTCGCCACACCAGCGTAAGAAATTAATACCCACGCCTGCTTTTGTCTTTGGTATACTACGTTCGGCAATAGTTTCAATAAACTTTACTTTAAGATCGTGTGGCTGTGCAGTAAGATCAATTAACTTTTTATTACGCTCATACATATCACGAACGGTATGTTCTTCACCATTATGATCTGTCCAACGCTGTAACATAAAGTTATTCCAATTAAAACCGCCTGTATTACGATCTTCATATGCTTCAATCATACCAATTTTATTCTTAGTGCCTTTCTTACGACAACCAGGATACGCACTAAAGATATTATCACTTGTATCACCGCGAATACATTTCTCAAACAGTAACCATTCGGGATCAGGTGCTGGTAGTACCTCTTTAGTCTTCTTATCTTTGATGGGAGTGCGTTTCTTATCATCTTTAAAAAAGCCATCTGGTGTGATGATACGATTTTGTACACCATCGTATATAGTTACATTGTCACATATTAACTGTTGATAATCACTATCGCTACTGATAATAACGTGATGATCATTGGGATGTGATTCAATGAACAGAGCAATCATGTCATCTGCTTCTGCTTCTGGGTTCTGCAACAATGTGCAATTAGTACGTTCATCTAGGAACTTAATCATGCTATCATATGCACCAAACATAATAGCGTCTTCTTCTTGCTCACGCTCACTCTTTGCTTGTTGTGCAATCCTACGCTGTGCCTTATACGGTGTATAAAAGTCTTTACGCCAACTACGCCCTTCTAAACAAAATACTGCATGGTCTGCGTTAAACATATTATAACACATCTTTACACTTGACATCATAATGTGAAATGACATACCAATTTTAGTATCGATATCTGCACCACGATGTGTTACATGTTTTGCACGATGATACATATTAAGACTGTCAACGAGAATGAAAGTAGCCATTATTACCTCTGTTTTTAAATTATGATTCTATAATATATGATTTAAATACTAATGTCAAGAGTATTCTGCATTACCATCATCAGTTTTTAATTTTTGAATGATTAAGCCTTCTTTGCTAGAAGAATCGACACTTTTTGTGATGCCTTCACTATCTTCAAGTCCTTCCATTACAATATTTTGACATAAATCATTAAACCAATTATCTACGATTTCATCTGGTTCTACACCCTCATATCCGCTGTTAGCAAGATATTCAACAAAGTGTTCATTGAAATCTAGTTCAAAGTATCCCGCGCTTGGCGATGTTGGATCCATTTCTAAACTTACAACACGTATATATGGCTCTTCATTTAATGTTGCAGTAGACTTATCAAATTCATCCGATGAAATTTCTTTATGCTTTAGTTTATAATCTAATAGTTTTCTTGCTTTTGTATCACTATCTGAAACTTTTTCAATGATATATTTTTCTTTACTTTTTGAATCCATAAGCATTGTTATGAACCAGTCTTTAACTTTACTCATAATATTAATACTCCACTGTTTGTTGTAGATACTGTATTTCAACTAATTTTGCACTTCGGTCATCATTAAATCCATCGTTTAGTCTGTATGACACACCTTGCTTATACAATTTGACATTTAGTTTATTCATATTGTTTACCAACGTGTTTAGTTCCTTAATCATTTCTTCTACTTTTGGATCTTTCATAATTTTTTCCTAATATTCTCAAGTTGTTCTTCTGACACAATACCACTATTATATTTTGCAACTTCTTCAAGTCCCCCAGGCATTTCCGAATAAAGATATGTGGAGTCTTGGTGTAAATCTCCATCCTTGTGCCATACAGAGTTCCGCCACTTCTTGTACGTTAAGGGAATATTCTTCACTGCGTCCCCCCATCGGCATAAGATATACTGGACATTCCAACCCGGCATCCCTGTATTGCTGAACAGCCCTAGTAACTTCATCAACATCGTTTCTATCAGAAACAACGAACTTAAGGTAAACGTCACTAGCATCCAAAATATTATACTCATAAGCAATATTAGGCTTAATAGCATCATCCCAAGACTCGCCCGAAACGGATAGTTTTGGTGAGCAACTAAAAGTGACTTTAAGGTTGTCATTGTTGTTGAAATAATCGAAGAGTTCATCATAAAGATGCTGCGTAGTGTTGGTTTCGAATGTGACATTTTTTAGATCCTGCATACGTGGGTGTTGAAATAATTCAACATATAATTTTTGCCAAGCAAGTAACGGTTCACCGCCTGTTAGAATTAGATGAATATCTTGGCCATTATCTTGTGTCCATTTTCCTTCTGGCGTTAGAGACAATAGATGTTCTACTACTTCATCAATCGTTCTATCAAATACAAGGTGTTTGAATTCTGGATAGATGCTTGCATACGTATCACATCCAGTATGTATGATAGGCAAGTCTTCAAACTTTTCTACCTTTTTATGTACACCATCTTTGATAAGTTGTTCAACTTCTGGGTTATATCGAGTTTTTTCTCTGTCTTTATTTAGTCCAAAGTTTTGGCAGCGAAAGTTACAACCAAAAGTACGTAGAAATACACTAGGTACTCCTACATACTTGCCTTCTCCTTGTACGCTATAAAACGCTTCTGAATATCTAAGTTTCATTTCAGGCTTCCTATTAACTGCTTCATATGACGGATATCCTTTTTCAAATACTGGCGCTTCCATTAGCAGCTAAACTCCTGTTGTAGTTTGATGTTATCCATAAATTCTTGTTTAACGTGTGGATTATTAAAGAATGATCCTTTAAGTACTGTAGTTTGTGTAAGAGAACTATGTGCCATGATGCCACGATTTTCACAGCAGCCGTGTGTTGCTTGGATGTACACACCTACGTCTGTAGATCCTGTCGCATTACGAATTTCACGATTTATGTCCATTGCAAGTTCCTCTTGTAATGTACCTCTTCGTGCGCACCATTGTGCAATGCGTGTGTATTTACTGAGTCCAATTAACGTGTCCGCTGCAATAATACCAATGTATGCAATGCCTTTAACTGGCTGATGATGATGTGAACATACACTAGTTAGTTCTGAACGGACAACTAGCATGCCTTCATATTTGTCACCTGTAACATTATCTGGTTCATTTGGGAATGCAGTAGCAGGTGGAGGCGGATTATAACGTCCAGCCATAAGTTCATTTACATACATCTTTGCCAAACGTCTGCCAGTATCCATTGAGTTAGGATCTGTTTTTCTATCTATGAGTAGTGTATCTAATACGCCCTCAAACTTATCAGTGAGTTCATCTATTAGATCAGATTTATCATTTTCTTCTAGTACTGATGCGATGTTATCCCCAGCCCAGTAACGAATGCCCGCCTCTTCTAATCGTGCTTTGATAATTTCGGAAGTCTTTGCCATATACTATGTTCCTTTCTATGTAATTAAATTATTTGTATATTTTATATTACTACATATACGTCATAGTGTCAAGTATTATTATTTAGGTAATCTATTATATCATTGCCTGAATAAAAACTTTTAACTCTACTAATTTCTTCTTGCAGCATAGGTTGAATATCAGCATTCTTATTCATTTGAGTATGGATATATGCTTTAATATTTTCTATGTTCTTTTTTGTTGAATCTAACGAAGTAGTCCATTCACTTGGATACTTGAATTGTTCACTCCACATTTCGCTGTATGATAATCTATCAGGAACCATTGGTACACTTCCAACTACAATTCCTTCATACATTGATATACCTAATGTTTCTTGTAAGTTAGCACTGAATACCATTTTTGATTTACTTAATAAATCGTGGTAATCTGGTTTGGACAAATCAAGTTCTTGACATTTGATGAACTTATATTCGGGCATTTGTTCAGCAATATAATCAAAAACTTCTGGCTGTTTCTCAGGTGCGATACGATGTGGAAATAGTATTATGTCCTCTTTCGCTTTATTATTTTTATATGCACCAAGATCAGTTTCGATATACTCCATCGGCCAACCCACTTGTCTAATTGAGTGAAGGAGTTGCCTGTCGATGTCACGATCATTATCCCAAAACGTATTTGTAAAGAGATCAATATGAAAGCGAGTAGCAAAGAAGTTATCATTGTAACAATCATACATTGACATCTCTGCTTTTCGAACCCATGAGGCATCACCAATTAAGCGACCTAGAAAATCTTGGGGATCATAGCTACCAGCATGCCATAATCCACCTATACGGATTTTTATCCCAAGCAATTCTGCCATATATTTCAACTGGATGACAGTGGGATTCCACGCATCAGTATAGAGAAAGTAATCACCATCATTGATTTTACCATCACAGAACATTTTCGCTATTTGTTCTAACTGTGCGCTCTTATAGATATTTGTACCTCCAAAGTTAAGAAATGCGCCCGGTGTAGTGGCTGCTGGGATATCAGTTGGACCTTCAATCACAGTAACATCAATGCCGTTGCTTCGTAACAATGTGGGGAGATGCGTTTTCCACTGCTTAGTATAGCGAGATTCAACACTCTCCAAGTCTATAAGATATAACATTCGTTTTGCCCTTTTAATGAATGTATAGATATTCTATTACTAGTTTTTAGCATCCAAACCAGATACCACTATCCATTACCATATCTGGTAATGAAATTCTTTTAGATATTATATTCAATCAACGCTCCGTTTTCCCCATCTTCAGAGATTTCAATTTTGATATTTCTACCTGGGTATTTTTCGGAGATATTGTCAAATAAATCATCCGACATCATTTCACAAGATTTGTAATCTAGTGAAAGTACTTCTAGGCTATATAGTCGTTCTAGCCAACGTTTAAATTGGATAAATTCAATATCTCTATCGTTATGTGTTACTTTTATTGCTACTCGGAAATGAAAGATATGACGATGTGGCACACCTAAGAATGATACATCATCCCAATCACCAGTCGCAAGTTCTGGATCGTCTGCTGCTGCTGGATAGCAATGAATACCTTCTTTTTGAAAGGTTACCCAAATCCAACGATCTGCGTTTGCTTTCTGATTTTCTCGCTGTTCTGTCATGTTTGCATCCCTTGTTTCCGTTAACATATAATTATAGTAACTGCCCATTAGTTTCGAGTTCTCTTTCCATTTCTAAAATTGATTGTTTCAATTTTAATTTTTGCATTTTAAGTTCACCAACATCTAGTCTAAGATTATAATCTTTTTGTATCCTAATGTCAAGCTCCCTATGCTCAGTTTTTAGTTGTTCTAGTCTTGCCATTTTTTTATCAATTTTCATTTTTCATCCTTTTTATTATCCAAATAAAGCATCAACACTTTCTGGATGTTCGTACTCTTTTTTCTTTCCTTTTACTGCTTCTACGTATTCTTCTGTTTTAACCCCTGCTTCTTCAAAATTCATAAAGTCTGGAGTAGTTGCAATATTTTGAACACGTGATCCTTCACACTTACGAAGGAATGCTTTATAATTAGTAAGCATATTCATTGGATCTTTTGTATTAGGATCAAACAATACTTCAACAAACTTTGCAAAATATAAAACTCTATCTGGAACTACGTCTGATAGTGTATTTGTTTTCCCCAAATTCATTGTATTAATGTCAATCTTGTCTCTTAGCATCTCATACTCATGATCGAACCTACGTATTGCATCTTGCATCCCACGTATATGATATTCAGCATTATGTGCTTGAATAAGAATATATGAAAGGCTATCCCAACTTGATTTTGCTTCTTTTTTATTACGATTCAGCATTCTAGGTTGCATGTAATTGATATCTCTCATATTCAATCTAGAACCAATTTCTCCTTCATATAACCACGGTTGATTATCATCAGTGATATCCTGTCGCCAGTTTAACTTTTTAGTTTTATAACTCCACGCATTAGAATTCAAGTCAGGGTAGTCATATGCTAATCCTTTTGCTGCTGTTATATAAGGAGATGCAGCATCAAATGATATGGTTATATTTTTATTAACGTATTTTCTTAGTTGTCGTTGGATTGCTGTCAACATAGCGCCCCATGGGAGAACGCTTATGCCAAGAGTGTGAATCCAAACATCTGATTGATCTGCTTGTCCAAGCAGACCATCATCACGTAAACGAATAAGTCTACGTAGTAGTAGTTCCGCATCACCTGCGTGATCTCCTGCCATCGCATAACCTTCAAATGCTCTATCGCCATATACTGACTTGTCATTGAAGTGCTTGACCTTCTCATACCACTTTTCACTAGTATCCCAATTGGAACCATGTAGAGTGTTTAAGAATTTAGTCTTGCCTGGTGTGCGGTTGTTGATAAAGTATTCGTGATTGAATATTGTTTTATCTACACATTCATCCCAGTTTTTGATACCGTTTTTATCACGATACTGTGGCAAACATGCCCATCCTGGAATATCAAGTGTCATAGAATAATCACAATATTCTTCAAGCCACGCCATAATACCATGACGTGTCTTTGCCCAATCACCTTCTTTATCATAGAATGAAGACCAGTCTAGTTTCCAAGCACCAGTACCAATCTGATACCCACCAGAATCCCCTACCAGAACTGTTGTCTCACGGTCTCTATTAACAACCATACCATCTTCAATTTTAGATTTCTCCAAATCTAATTCAGCATGGCCAGCAGAATAAAGACCATGTGAGTAATACACATAGCCTTTATCTTTATCAAAAATATTTAATCCTTCTAGTCCATTCTCGAATCCTTGTGGAATGCGTTCAGGCGGAAACATGTCTGTCGTTTCACAATAATGTTGTGAAATTTTGCGAACATAAAAGTTAGAAATAGCAGGTAAGAAAACGGCATACCCACTACTAATATTGTTTTTTCCTAAATCTTTGACCATTTTTATTAATTGCCTGATTTTGCTGGTAAGATATATTCGTATAGTCCCATACCGGAATCTACGTGAATTGCCATCGCGCCTTGATCTGAAATTTTAATACTCATAGACGAAGTATCGCCTAATTTTAAAATTGTTAGAACTGTTGAGAGTGGAAAACTCCAGCCTGTGCTGAGTGTTCCATCTACATTTGAGGCAAATTTCAAACTTAATTTATCTGTTGATGCATCACCGATATGAAACATCAAGTCATTACCTTCAGTTTTAACAGTAAACAGTGGGTCATATGAACCTAGAATACCTGCAAATGTTTGCAAATCTTTAACTGCTTTGGATGATGGCATTACCTCAACATCCCATTTCGCACCTTTAAAATTTGCTGTTTTGATTTGGGCATCAACCATTTCACTTACAATAACACGGTAAGTTGAATCAAATACCCCTTTCATTGAAAAAGCAAGTTCCGATGGTACAACTTCTCCATTGCGTTCTGCAGTTCCTACTGTAATATCAGCGCCAATACGATCACCATTTTCATTTTGGTTCTCATACGATAGATAACCATTAAGAACACCCAAACGCCCCATACCAAACTTACCATTAAATTCGTCTACACGTTTATGCATTTTGGCACGGAGAACAACTGTTCGGTCGTCGTCCATAGCATCTAGTACTGTGCTTGTATCATCTGTTGTTACTTTTACTGCCTGGATGATACCAAGTGAGTGTGTGTGTTTTACAATATCTTTTAAAATGTCGCGCATTGCGTTCTCCTGTATTATTTTATTACTCTTACTATATCACAATTCAAACATGTTGTCAAACATATTATCACGTGATTCGATTTTTCTTCTATTTTTCTTACTTATGCGGAACTTCCAAGAATTTGTTTCACGATTGTATTCTGCCCACATACCCTTATCGTCTGATTTACATGATGGCCAATTCTTATCCTCGTGTGCAAGTACAAAATTATCTATCTTATTGCAGATTTCTTCAAATTGCTTCTGAAGCAATAGACCGCCATGCGTTCCTTCTGACATATTAATATTATATGAACCACCTGTCATACCAATTTCGTCACATCTAGGAATGTAATGCCAATGTTCTGTATGAGATTTAAACCATTCATACCGAAGCATATCATTCATATTTTTAAACTTTTTGTATGAAATTGAACCAATGGTATTTTGTGCCGCTTTTAATCCGCCACTTTTAATATTAACACCTAGTTCTGGTAAGTCTGGCTCTTCAAACTTATCTAGTGTAGCATCTAGTTTGTCTGCTAACACTTCTTCAAGGTGTCTACCTACAATATCACTGTCATTTGTTTCTACTTGTTCTTTACCAGTAAGTACATCAATGTAATCATAAAGATCAAGTTCTTTATTCGTTGGCATCCGAGCCATAGTATTATCCTCCTATTGAATTTTTTTGTATTAATCGTAGTGTCATTTTGTGCCTTTCTATGTTCAGTGATTTGAATATATCATATTTGCTAGTGTTTCGTCAAGAGTTGAATTGTTGTTCACCTACTGTTCTTAGAAAGTCCATGATACACCAGCAGTTACCGAATTACTTGTATCATAGTTTGATATACTTCGATTAAATCCTACCATTAAATTTAATTTATCGTTGATAGATTTATTAATATCCAAGTCAATCCTGGTAGTATCATATTCATCAAAGTCTTTACGTACACTTACTTTGATTTCGTCATAGTCAATGTTAAAACCAAGTGTTGCATAATTATATACATCACTCTTAGTTTTATAATCTAGAACTGCGAGTGCATTACCAGTTTCGGTATAACCTTGTGTTTTCCTGTGTCCGAGTGTGTAACCAAAGAACGGACGAACATTGCCAGTTTCTTTTTCTAACATAAAACTTGCATAATTATCGGTTGAGGTAGTCTCGCCGCCCGCTGCATAGTCGCCAACTGTTCTAAAATATGAAATATCAGATGTTGTATGATTAAATGATGTGGTTAATTTTGCATCATTGTTATCAAATGATTTACCAATATCAATTTTATATGCGTGGGTTTTCATACTACCATTACTATCACTTCCTGTCATAGTTGTATTAACTTCATTATACTCTACACCAAACAATATATTATCATTACTTCCAATGTCTTCGATGCCAACGCTATACACATTTGTTTCTGCATTATAGCCATCATTCATCTTATGATCTGTTTTTGTAACAGTGATGCCATTATTAATATCCATATTTCTATGAATGTCAATGCCTAACAATTGTTCTACCTGATCAACTCTACCAACAACTGATTCAATATTACTAGATGTTTTGACAATATCATTTCGCACGATTGTTGTTGTAGTTGTATCTCCATCTGTTACTACCTCTGAACCATCATCATATGTTTCTGTAGTACGAACAAATGTCTCTGTTATAATGTCCATTGGTGTTGTTACTAGAGTGAAGTTTTCGGTAGAGATAGTTTGTAAGTTGTTATCAACTGTAGAATCATATTTTACAACATTTGATGTTAATACTGGTAAAGTTGTACTTTGTGTTTCAGTTGTTGATGTAATAGTTTCATTAGATGTATCCATTACCGAAGGCGCAATCAAAACCGCACGTTGAAAACTAAATCCCATTACCATTGGTTCAGAAATTATAGCCGTATCTTCAGCAACTTCTGCAACCTTTGCGGCTACTACTCGCGCTGCTTCTTCCGCTGCCGCTTCTTCCGCTGCCGCTACCCGTGCCGCTTCTTCCGCTGCCGCTACACGTGCCGCCTCTTCCGCTGCCGCTACACGTGCCGCTTCTTCCGCTGCCGCTACCCGTGCCGCCTCTTCCGCTGCCGCTACACGCGCTGCTTCTGCCTCTACTGCTGCAATACGTGCCGCTTCTGCCGCTTCTGCCTCTTCTGCAGCAACACGTGCCACCTCTGCCGCTTCTGCTGCCTCTGCCGCTTCTGCCGCTTCTGCCGCTACACGCGCTGCCTCTGCCGCCTCTGCTGCTTCTACGGCTGCTACACGTGCTGCTTCCGCTTCTTCCGCTGCTACACGCGCTGCCTCTGCCTCTGCCGCTGCTACACGTGCTGCTTCCGCCTCTGCCGCTGCTACACGCGCTGCTTCTGCCTCTGCCGCTGCTACACGTGCTGCCTCTGCTTCTGCCGCTGCTATACGGGCTGCTTCTGCCTCTGCTTCTGCCGCTGCTATACGGGCTGCTTCTGCCTCTGCCTCTGCCGCTGCTTCTGCCGCCTCACGTTCTGGTGCTGCGATTGCCGCCTCTGTTGCGGAACCAATATCTTCTACTGTCCAATCATTATCAGCGCCGCCGCCGGAACCTTCTGAATCTTCAATAGCATCAAAGATAGATTCACCTAAAATATATGCGTAATTGGCGGTAAGAGTATCGCCCTCCTTTACATCAGTCCATAACCAACTGAGACCAATCGTATTATCTCCATTTCCATAGTTCAAAGAATTTCCATCATCGTCAGTATAAATTGTACCGTCATATGCATCTGCTTGGGTAGACCAATTTTGAATACCTGCTGTTGTGTTAGTATCAGTTGTAGATACACCGATAGCGTAACCTGAAACAGTTGCTTCCCCGATTGCAATATTAGTATCTGGTATACCTGAATAGCCAATAACATTATCAGTTAAATTACTATCTCCTGGATCTCCTTGTGAGTCAGGATCAGTATGCTTACTATAATAGACTGTATCTGCATCAGCACCTGCTGTGATAGTTGTAGTTACATCAACGAATGTATTTCCGGAATCTAATTTAAACGTATTTTTTAGTAACCAAGTAGATGAGTCGTTTACTAGACTTCCATTCCATGTAAGCGTATTAAGTTCATTTACTAAATCACTACTTGCCGTGATACCGATTCTAGAAGATGAATTATTATTTCTATAATTTGTACCATCAATTTTGATAGATTGCCCATCAAATGCAACACCTGGAGTTAAAAAATCATATGATGTATTAAATGAACCGCCGCCATCTGGATCGAACAATATACCTGGTGAATTACTCTTGCCACTACCAAATGAGCCTGTTTGCCGATTGATACCAACCTTCACAGATTCATTCTGTAATATTCCATCATTATCCAGTTGCATAAAGCTTGTATCTGCAATTGCAGTTGTGCCTAACAAAAGTGATAATGTTGCACTGGGTAATGTTACTTTAAGTTGATTACTTATAGACATTGACATTTATATTTTTCCTATACTAGTTACGAATATAACTTATGATTCGTTTATAGCAGGTTGATTATATAATGTCAAGTGTTTTATTCAAATAAAATATTGAATTGAGATGATTGTTGTTCTTTTGTTTTTCTTGTATTTGCTGTAGATGGATTATCAACCCAATAGATTGTATTCGGTGGTAAAAATCCATGCATAAACCAAGCGTTTCCAAATGGTGGGGAACCGCCTCCCGTAAAGTCAACACGATTATTATATACTAGTGCTGACATGCCATACTCCATAAACATTTTACCTCTTCCCGCTCCTTGAAAACTTGCAACAGGCAAGAATAATGCAAATGGTTTACCCAAATCATAACAATGTCTAATAAACTTATCTTTTATGGAGTAGGGAGGATTTGTGATTACTCCGTCATAAACATCGCTTGTAGCACAATCAAAGAAATCTCTGCCGTTACTTGGCTTAATGTTATAACCAAACTTGGTAAATCCTTCTACGATAAGACCTGACTTTCCGCTTGTTGCCTCATAGTAAGTCGCATCTTTGTCTAAGTATCTCAATAATGGTTCTACACTATCAGGCGGAGTATAACATTCATCTGATGCAGCGTTTCTGCCTAAACTGGATACTAGTTCTGCGTAAGTCTTTTTAGCCATTATAATTCTCCGTTAGAATGAAAACAATTCTTCAAAAGTTTCTGATGCGTTTGCATTACGTAAGTCCCATTTTAGAACACCAATCAAGTTATCAATCTTCTTATCGATAATAGTTGTCTCCATTAAATCATGATCGAATGGAAGTTCTTGAAACCATTGTGGGATACGAGGTTCATCGATAGGATATGCAATACTTGTCATTTTCATAGGATTGTCTCTGAGTTTGCATACAATAGTTTTCATACCATCTGTAATCTCAACAGAATATCTATCACTATGCATTTCACGTAATGTATTCCAATTTAATGCAGCACTTACGTGTCCGGGAAGTCTAGGCTTTTGTAGTTTGTCTTCTGAACTTCGTAATTTAAAATCTGCATTTTGTGCACGTTTGTATCTAGCAACTTCATCCTTAAACTTAGTCAAGTTATTGACACGCTTGGGAGTACCTTTTTCCCAACCAGGTTTATCACGAAACTCTTTTTTAAATTCTTTAACCATATTAACAATATCATTTTGGTCACCACCAGTAAGAACTTTAATAAGACATTCACTAAGAAATCTTTGCATATAATCAGGAGTATCACTTCGCTTCAAGTCAAGCCCCATCGCTTTAACTTTACCAGGCTTACCATCGATATCACGCCGAACGCCATCATCGTCATAGATAAGCATGGCATATCTTTTCTTCTTAATAAAGATAGCCATAGTTGCCAAGTTTTCACGGCCAGCAGCAATGATTTCACCTTGGTTGCGAGGACAATTAAAGAACTCTTTCATGAAATCTGGAAAACTAGCATTAACTTGATTAGCGATTTCATCATACATCATAAGAGCAATTTCTTTATCCCATTTGATATCTCCATTATCAATCTCTTTTTGATATGATGGATACATTGAATAGTAGATAGAGTCAGTATCGCCATAAATTACAGATTTGCCTTTGTAATCATATGTGCCGTCAATAACTTCATTAGTTTTTGCGCCCATATGTCGTGTGATACAACGACCAGATAGTGTAGTTGATTGTCCGATACGTTTGTCATAAAATCGACACCCTTGATTTAGAATCGCACCATACAAACTATTCAAGTTAATTTTTTTAACTAATTGTCGTTTGTCCCAGAACGCAATCTCTTCGTCTGTACCACCGTTTTCTCTAACTTCACGCATATTTTTTTGAAGAACTTTACGTTCAGCATACCAACGTTCTAATAGACTGGGAATAATACCTTGAACATCTTGTTTAAAAACTGTGCCATTCGCGCTTATAGCCCATGGAAGACCTGAGTTATACACTAAATCGAATGCTTCCGCACCTGATACTTCGTGTACTTCGCCATTTTCCATATCTAAGTTCATAATATTTGCTTTATCTTTTTCATTAAGAAAGCGAAACTCTTCGGTTGAAAATGTATCCTCCCAAGCCTGTGCTGCACCAAAGCCTTTGTTCTTACTGCCGCGCCCAGACCTGATACGATTTTGTATCATTTCTTCTGTGTAATCTTGTCTGAGTTGTGCGGTAATAGTTTCGGGCGACATATTCAATGCACGAATAATACTGGGATATAGTGAATTAATATCAATACCTGCAACCCATTTTTGTATACCAGTTTGTGGATTCGCAACAAATGCACCTGCTGCTTTTTGTGCTTCTGCTGCCGCTTCTTCCTCTAGTGTTGGTTCGTAATCTTCATCTTCGACATCCCAACTACGTTTCTTTCTGTCAGGGACAACCATGCCTCGTCTGTGCGCTTCATTAATAATTGCTTGTTCAGTAACAGCAACGGCACCCATTGTAGTCTGAATATTAACAGTATTATCGTGTGCAATTTCATTCGCTAGATCAATGAATCTTAGTTTTTTATCTAGGTTATCAAGTAATGCAACATCTTGTCTATTATATTCTATAAACTTATAAAAATCTTGATTATATAGTTGATCCAATGTACCTTCATATGCAACTTTTCGTTCACTTAATTCATATTCGCCAATTGCATCAAGTGAGTATGAATGCATTTCATGGTATGTATATTTGCGATATAATTCTAGATAATCTAGATGAATACGTCCACTTAAAACATAACTAATTTGTTCTTTGCCATACTTAACGATAGTCTTTGCTTTTGGAAGAAGGTCCCAGAGGCATAATTTACGAGTATGTGATTTGCTTAAAACTCGAACAATACGATTTACGGTGTACGGAATATCAAAGCCTTCGCTATTCCATCCGCTAAGAACATCTGCATCTTCTATTAATGTTAAGAAATCGTTTAATAAGTCTGCTTCGCTTAGATATAGAAATGTATCTGGGAATTTATCGCATAGACGCTGTGCTTCTATTAGACCTTCACCATCTCTCATATGCTCTGGTGGCATAACAAACGTCACAAGTTGGTCTGTCCATTGTAGATGTACGGTAATTGCAGTGATTGGCATAAACGGATCTTCAGGCGGGGCAAATCCTTTAGTAGCATCAAAATCAACCTCAATATCGAAAAACGCTACATTCAATTTTGGCGAATCTAAGTTTAAATAATTTTCAGCAAGACATCTAACTTCTGGCTTAATATCACTTTCATATATTTTTTTATCACTGCAAAGTCGCAATTCCTTATGCATATCTTTGAGTCTCTTAACCTTCACCTGGCGAACTTTCTCTCCATGAATACTAGTATGTGACCCTCTATCGTCGCGCACATAGAATGTACGCCACGCCGGAAAATCTTGGTAGATACGCTTGCCGTCTTTGCGTTCAACAACATTTACAATATCTTTGTCTTTGTTGTAGTATGCATCTACATAACTCATTTATAGTGTGCGTCCCACAGTTTCAAGTACGGTTTCTACATCTTCAAAGTCTTGCTTTGCGCCCTGTAGATTTGCTTTGTGAGCGAGTGAAATAGCCTTATTAAGTACTGCAGGTTTGATATCCAGTTCTTCCGCAATCGCCTTAACTGTATCACGTAACCCACCTTTAAGGTCGTCTACTTCCTGAAGAACAGAGCATCCTTCGTCTACCAATTGCTTTAGTTTTGCTTTTTCTTCGCTTGTGATTGAACCTAGTGACATATAATAATCTCCTAATTAGATATAAAAAATGGAGTTCTATGAGAACTCCATTTAATATAGCATAGTATTGTTAGACTGTCAATAGACTATTTTATTTTTTATTTACTTTATCAATTGCAGATTTCATTATATTATCTGCTTTTTCTTCGATTGATTCGAGGTGTCTTCCAGTTGCACGTTTGTAAGATGGGTCTTTAAATGCATCTTTTACACCCTTAGAAAGTTCTGACCCAACGGCAATAGCACGTGCAGTAGGAATTACTTTTTTTGCTACGTTAGCAACGCTACCTGCTTTTGATACAGCACCTCCAACAGCTCTACCTAGCATTCCAAGGAATGGAACGAATTCATTTAGTTTGCCTTCTTTTAACGCACCCATTGCAAATTTAGCAACCTTAATTAATCCTGCGCGACTGTTAAGCATTTTTTCAATCTTTGCTTTGTTAGCATCGTTTACGTTAGCATATACCTGTGTGATAGCCGATGCTGTGAACATGTCTACTTTTGAAGAACCGTCATCAAACTTAATTGATTTTGCTTGCCTGTCATCTACAATACTTTGTAGTTGGTCTATCACTGATGCTTTCGCTTCATATAGTCCGTCAATGTCGCCCAAGTAGCCGTCGCAAGCGTGTTCTTCATCATTAGGGCAATCACCGCCGCAATATTTGCATTCTTCTTCTTCTTCTTTTATTGATTCTTCCCATGGTGCTTTCTTTAGAGATACTTTCTTTCTCTCTTCGCCACGCTCTGGTTCATCTGCTTTAGCAAGTGCACGTTGGCGCGCTTTTTCTTCATCTGAATCTTCGTTAATAGATTCTTCAACTTCTGATTTGTTGTCCATTACTGCTGAATAATCTTCCATGTCACTATCACTTGGCATTTCAGAACTTGCTGGTGTATTCATTTCCATGTTGCCCATTGGATCACTCATCATTTCTGGATCATCAACACTGCCCATTCCCATATCATCTTCTGGTCCGTTCATCATATCGGTAGGACTATTCATTTCTAAAGTGTACATCCGCGCCTCAAGTGAGTCTGCCATACGTTGGTATGCATCATAAGATTTATTGTGTTGATCTGCAAAAGTTAATGCTAAATCATGAACTGCATCACGTGGATTTTTGCCTGATGATAATTCTGATACTAGTTGTTCAGTTGCTCTATTTAAATAATCTTCAAATTCATCATTAGAGATTACAAAAGATTCAGTTAGTTGTGACAGTTTCATTTTAATCTACCTTATCGTTTAATCATTGGGCTTTTTACTGGAGTTGTGTAAGCAAGGTTGCCTACATCTGCACTATAGCCCATCTTTGATTTCTTTTTCTTTTTAGTGGCAGGCTTTTTTGCATACACACTTGCATTTGGATCACCCGCACCCAATCCCATAGGAACACTAGCAAATGCTCCAGCAAAGTTTTCAGATATGATCTCATTTATTTTCATAATAGTATTTATCATTTATGACAATTATACCATTTCCCATCTGTTTTTACTTTGATTCCATCGCAATGTTCTATTGCCTACTTTTATTTCTTTTCCATCCCTTGGACGAGTTGGTAACATTATTGGCATTTCATTGCTCCTTTGTGTTCGTTGATTTTATACATCATTTATTTCTTAAATTCTTTTTTGGTTTTCCATCTCTATCAACATCATTGCCAAACTTTTTGACTTGGTTGATGATTTCATCTACACCTACATCAACAGTTGTATTTACGCCTTTTACGACACGACCAACGCCAGCAGATTCTTTAACTTCATTGGAACTATATTCGTATGTATCAACGCCTGTCTTTTCTAACCATTCAAACTTGTCAAAAAACTTCTGATTAGTTACTTTATATATTGTTAATGGCAATTTGTTTTGATCTGAATATGATTTTATTGCATTCATAACTTTAGCACCAATGCCACCGCCTCGTTTGGACGTTGATATTTGCGACATTACGATTTTATCTGGGCGATAACTCTTTGCAGTATCTAACAGTATATGTCCAAAGTCTCCTTTAAGCATATATGTACCACCACCACCGATCATTTCTGTTTCTGACCATGGAACTCCGACTTTGCCCCAACTGGTCCAACTAGTTGCGCCAATTGCTTTACCGATATGTTTGACCAGTGGATAATCATCGTTTAGTGGCCACCATTTCTTATCAAACTCAATATCAACGTATCCATTCTGAATAGCATCAAACTCTTCTTTTGATACTTCATTAACACTTTCGTTACTTTGTGGATAACGTATCATTGTTTCTCTAAAACGAAAGTCTTTGTTGCGACCTTTGTTTGGTACAAAACCAAAACGCTTATAGAATTTGATTAATCTATTCTTGTTTCCACCAAACGCATCGTCTGGTGTTAGTGCGATAATAGCACCTTCTCTATCCATTCTGTCAACAATGTCTTGCATTGCTTTTGTACCTTGGCCAGCATTACGCTCATCGCCTGATACTTCAATCTTAGATAATACATAACCTTTTTTAGCATCACCGTGTAACGATACTTCAACTCCTTCATCTAGTGCATCCCAATACTCTTGTTCACGTGGAATTGGTTTAGGATTAACTAGTCTAAAGAATGCTGTGTTATTATCTCTTGTGGTACTTTGCTCTAACTTCCAACCTAGTTTACTAGCAAGTTGTTTAGCAAATCTAGTATACAGTTTTGCTCTGCCGTCACTAGCATGTTCACCTTTGTTAGCACCAAAATCAAAACTTTCTACGTGTTCAATACCAACTGTTTTGATCCACTTTGTCATCATTGCAACTACAGTTGAGAATACTCTAAACTCGTCACCTGCATCTGTTTTGCCCATGCTCTTACCAACTGAAAAGTCAATACCAAAGTTATCATAGTCAGTTGTTTCAAAGTCCATTCTTAACACACCATTTGGTGTTTTTGCAATTGCTGAAAATTCTTGTGACTCACTTGGTCCAGTAAGGTTAAATGGATATGGGCTGTCTAAGGATTCATTAAACGCTGTAGTTGCTGCGGCGTTTGCACTTGCGCCTTTAGTATGTTTAGGATTAATACCAACAACTTCGCCATTCATTAGGTCACTGATATTAGCACTTTTGCCTATCTTGTCTAGTAGAATATGCAAGCTATCTGTTGAATCATATCCGCCTGTTTCATAGCCACTCTTACCACGAACTTCTGTGCGCTTGCCAGTTGCCGTATCAGTAATATGTAACACCATCATATCAGTGTCACGCTCTAGTTGTAACTTGTAACCTTCATTAATCGCCACTACTTTATTTACAGATTCCGTTAGTGTATTGTCTGTAATTTTTATCTTTGGTGATTGTATTTCATTTATGTTCATGGTATAGTTATTATATAGGAATATTAAAATCGTTAATAGCCTGCATAAATCCTTTTTTCGTTTTTATATATTTGTTGATAATATCACGCTGTTCATCTGCCATTTTATAGTATGCATCCATAAATTTCTTTGCTTTTTTCGGTGTTATTTTTATAACTGTATCATCATAAAACTTGACAGGGAATGCATTGTTGTCTGATCTATCTGCAACTTTATCCAATACAACTAATGGATTAGATTGTTTAACTTGTGCCTCATCAAGAGTTTCATTTTGTGCATCATACATCGCTACTAAATCTTTAGCATTCATACCGTTAAATGACCGTGCAATGTCAAATGCATATCCGCTGACGCTTTGGTTCGCACCTTTCGACTTAACTAGTCTGTCCAATGCTGCTAAGGCTGCTGCATAGTATTTTTTCTCTTGGTTGCTTGAAATCTTATTTAAAATTAGTTCTCTTGCAGAATCAGTTAATATATTACTTTCATACATATCTGGATTAAGTGTATCATTTATCTTAACACCTGCTGCATCTGCCATCTTTTTAATTTTTCTTAAACCTTTGCCAGTTTTAACTGCGGTTCTAAGCATTGTTTTTAATCCGGCAACAGTGGTTTGTGCGACTACTGCAAGAACAATTAAATCTGCTAGTGGTGGCACTGAACCCAAGTCTTCGGTAATAGCATTCTTTTCATCACTTGTATTACCAGTAACTTTATATGTTTTACCGTTAACTTCAAATGTGTCTTTGCCTGCTTTAATTGCGTTCATACGTGCATTTGTAAATGCATTAGACTCTACAAAGTCTTCATCATCAAATAACGATTTACTCCAATTAACTATTTTATCAAATCTGTTTTTAGCGGGTTTAGTTACTTGTGGGCTTGGTTTCGGTACCGTCTTTGGCGCCACAGTTGTATTACTCATTCCAGGAAAGTTAATTTTTGATCCCAATGTTGATGTTTCATTCATTTCCTGATTAATTAAATATCTATAATGATCTGCTTGTTGATTATTAATATCCACGCGCTTGCCATTTTGATATGCTTCTATGTCTAGATGATCTTTTGCTACGCTGGGATGATTTGAGCGTTTCCAATGAATTTCAACGTTATTCTTTTCATCGGAATACACACCAGATTGGTTATCACTTTCAACTGCAAATTCTTTATTTGATGATTTGAAATTTTTCTTACGCATTACAGTTTTTGCAACTAGTTCTAATTCTTCGCCATTCCAGTTGAGAGCAAATGGAATATTGATATCGCTTGACAGGTCTTTCATCACTGCTTCTGCATCTGGTCCAAGTTGCGCAATTGGTTTGCCATATTTTACAAATTCTTTTTTGAATAGCATACCAAGTTCTTTAATTGAAATTGGCTTTACATTTCGCACATCATTCACACGGTCAAGAAAATGACGAGTGAACTCAACATCAATGCCTACTTTTGAAAATACCTTATCTAGTACACTTTCTAGTGTGTCAAGCTGGCTTTGTGTTACGCCAGCATTTTTATCTAGTTCATTAATTTTCATATTATGTCTCTTTTCTCATATTCTCTGTTATCATACTTTTTAGATCCCATATAATATCTACTTCTAATAGACTTTCATATAATGAATCTTCCTCCCAGTTTTCATTGAGGGATTCACCGCCTAATTTTTGTTTAAATATTTCAATAACGTTATCTGGGATATCAGTACGACCGTATAAATCTTGTAATATTTGATTTAACTCTGTATCATCAGCGTTTGAAATCATATTACGAATTTGTGTAGCACTATTAACTGCTTCGCCGCGTATCTTGAACGTAAATGTAGGAACTGTAGTTATATAACTATGTTGGCGAAGTGGTTTAGCACCGTCTATTCCTCTCCACATTTGGATATGTGCAGGGTCTCCATTCTTTTTCATCTTTGGCCCTGACGTAGGAAAGTCAAATCTTGGATCTTCCGCCATATCTTTTTCTGATACTGCATAAATTACGATTGTATTATCTGGATCAAATCTATCAGTTATTTCACTTGCAACATATGGGATCTTCGCTTGTACTATTGAATTTGGATCAACGCTTGCCAACATCATCATTTTCTTTTTTTCATCAAACGAAAAAGGTGATTTATGTGCATCAGTTTTGCCTGAACTTGCTATAAAAACTTGTGCGCCTTTATATTTTTGCTTTAAATATTTAAATACCTTGCCATGTCCTATATGAAAAGGATGAAATCTTCCAGGATATATCACGACAACCCTTGTATTTTCATTTTCTATTAAATCAAATAGTCTCATTGCATTATAGTTCCCATATTAAATATACTAAGTGTATTTATCTTTTATGTTATATAATAAAAAACTCTAGTAGTTACTACTAGAGTTTTAATTTTATTGGCTTATTGGCAGTGATTATTATTTCTTTTTGAATATGCCTTTTAAAGGATTAGACATCTTAAACAATTTTTTTGGTTTACCATGATTTTGCATTGCAACTAGTGCATCATTGAATTCTTTCACAGTGTTAATACGATTTAGTGCCTGATGCTTATCTTTCTGTATTTCAATATCGTCTGCAGACAAATACTTTATATTGCCCGCAACATTGTTGAATACTCCAACTAATTTACCTTTTTTGACATCCACATATAAAAATTTCATAGTATGTCTCCTTGTTGTTATTATACTGTATTTATTAAATTTGTTGTAACATATTAAATACTCATTTATCGGATAAATATTATATACGACTTTATTATAGTATTAAAGGGGTTAACAATGAGTCATAAAATATTAGTAACGGGCCACACCAGTGGTATCGGAGAAATTATATATAATGGATTTGAAAATATTCGTGGGGTATCCAGAAGTGAGGGATATGATATTTCAAATACAGAACAAGCAAACAGTATTGTGTCACTTGCAAAAGAATATGATATCTTTATTAATAATGCGTTCAATGTCAAAGATATTAACAATCTTACTAACCCAGAAACAATGTTTTCCCAAACTGAATTATTATATAAAGTATATGATGTTTATAAAGATTCAGATACTCCCAAACTTATTATAAATCTAGGTTCCAATACTACGCACGGTATAAAATCACATATATGGCCTTATAGTGCTGCAAAACAGAGTTTAGAAAAAGGCAGTGAACAACTTTGCTATCATAATAGTAACTGTTTTGTCAGTCTATTAACGTTTGGTTATGTTGCAACTGAAAGAGTTAAAAATACAGCAGGCGATTCTCCTATGCTACCAATTGAATGTGTAAATACTAGTATAAACTATATAATAGATAGTTTCTCCCAGGCTATAAAGGTAAAAGAAATATGTCTTCTTCCGTAACATACGATTACTATGGAAACTTTAAATTCGATAAGAGTGTTCTTAGTAAATGTCTTGATCAACTTAATAATGACGAATATTCACCAGTCGCTCAACCTGATAGTGCACTATATCATGATTATCTTAGTTCACAGGTTTCTTTCTATAAGACTAGTATTGACTGTTTTCCAATATTAGATATAAACATGGATACTGCATTTTATTCACTTATATTACAAAAACCTGGTAGAATGTTACCTTGGCATATTGATGAATTCAAAGAATTTATAGCAGCAAATAACTATAGCGGTGCTCGGACATATCTTTGCTTTTTAGAAGATTGGACTCCTGGTCAAATATTTGGGACAGAACTTGATACATATACCCATTGGAAATCCGGTGATATTATTACATGGGATTATCTTGTATGGCATTTTAGTAGTAATTCAAGTACAAAATATAAAAATACACTTCAGATAATAGAAGGCTATTTTTAAATTTTTCCTTCTATATTAATGATATCTCTGTAATTAAGTTTCCAAACAGTTTGTTTCACACCATAGATTTCTTTTTCGTCATAGTATTCATATGTTGGATCTTTGCATTCATACTTTTTTAAATGTCTATCTAACTTTGCACTTCCTAAAAATCCAAGTCCCTCTCCAGATATATTTGTGGTCCACAGTAGTAATTCAGCGCCGTGTTTTTTGGCATAATCAACCTGGAATGGGACTGTATGAGAATTTAAACCTGCGCAGCATACTTGTCCTATCCGTCTGGGAAATCCAAATCCTCTAAACTCAGTAAGTGTTGCAGTTCTAGCATATACTCTCCAAGCGCCTGGATAATAATTGCTGAAATCATGTGTGTGGCATAATGATACTATAATATCATTGTAGTATGTTAAAAACATTCCACTTTCTTCTTTGAGTGATAATTTTTTTATTGATGAGTTGTTGTCTATACCATCTATTGCTGCTTGTTCTGTGAACCGTAATAAATCAGCATAATGTTTAGATTCATCATATAATTCAATTGTGTAGTTCATTGTAATATCTTATTTTTGTATATTTGTATCTTATCATTTGTACGATTGATGATATCATCTTTATAATCAATTGTCAAGTTTTTAATTTCTGATACACTATATCCTAGATTACGTAAACGATTATAAAATGTAAAACTACTCAATGATTTATATTCTGCAGAATTAGCAATTTCTAGTGCTGTATCATAATTCATATGTTCGTTATACCATTTGCCATTCTTGTCTAAATTGTATCCATACTTTTCCATATTTTTACCGAATAAACTATTTTTCCCCAAACTGAGTACTTGGAAACTATAACTATCTACAGGTGAATTATTAAGCCACTCAATAGTTTCATATAAACTTTCAGGCGTTTCATACGGTAACCCTGCAATAAACCCTGTGCTTACTAACAATTCTGGGTATTGTTTTTTAATATCCAGCAGTCCTTGTTTTATGCGGTCTGGGTGCATCCCTTTACCTATAATTTTTCCACTGGCATGATTGAATGACTCTACTCCAAAAAATACACTATTCATTCCACTATCTATCAACTGTGTTAGAGTCTCTGGATGGCTTAGTATTAAATCTAATCTCGCATATGTGCTAAACTCAATATCAAAAGGCAAATCCTTATATATTTGTAGTAGACTTTTAACCTTTTCGGGACTGTCATTGTATGTATCATCACTAAACATATATCCAGTTGTGCCAAATCTTGTATAATTTTCTAATAATTCATTCTTAATGATGTCAGGTGATTTGCAAAACTCCCACAATTTTTTTCCATTAAGTTGATAACTACAGAAGCTGCATTTAAATATACATCCTCTTGCTATTTCAATAGGTAAATGTTCATCATCAAAAATATGATCATTATCGTCATATTTTATTGAACTAGTTGTAAAATCAAATCCTTTGAATAATTTCAGTTCTCCTTGACCATTTATCCAGTGCACATTGTCTATATCGTTCTTTGTTTTTGCACCGCCAATAAAAACTTCAAAGCCTGATTTTCTAATATTATCAACTAATTGTTGTGCTTCTGCCACAGGTATTCCTAAACTACTGCCTGATTCAGTTGCTTCTCGTATACTTGTTCTAGCGTTAAATGCGTCAAATTTGCGAGGCATTAAAAATGTACTACTAAACCCCACCCAATTTTCGAGTGTATCACTTTTATATCTGTTAGCAATCTCTAAAATTTCTTCGTTGCTAAAGCTCATCATAAAATCAATTACTTTTACTTGCCATCCATTTTTGCGCATTTCAGTTGCAATGCGATATGGTCCTGCATATCTACCGATACCAATGCTACCATTTACGTCTGTGAAAATAATAATGTTTTTCATTGTTTTATATCATTAATTATTTTTTGCTTAAATGAAGCGTTAAATACTCCATCTATTCTTATGCAAAATGTGGGATCCTGCACCCCATCTGATCCGTGTCTATCATTTTCATCAAACCAAGCACAATTAGATTCTATATAATGCTTTTTATTATTCTTTTCATCTCTGATGTAAAACCTCATTGCATTTTTATCAATCGTAAACCAAAGAAAATCTGTTAGTTGATTATCATAATCATCATTCATGCTATCACGGTGTTCGGTTAAATGTGCAAAATTATCTTGACAAAAAATGAATATTCTCCCTGTTTGCTCAAATGGCAAATTATTTTCTATATATTCAATGAATTTAGGAAAGTGCACTGCATTTTCTGTCCATTTACTATATTCTTCTAAATGTTTGTTTAAATATCCCTCATGTTTTTTTATAAAAATTCCATTAGTACTGTAATATACCTTTTTATACCATTTCAAAAACTTTCTTTTTTCAGTTACAGACAAGTCATTAGTTAATTCTTCCCAACGAATTTCACTTTCATATGGTAATAATTGTTCCGGATATCTATCATTAGCAAATGTACGATTGCCTGGGTTACTATAGTGCACTGTGCTACGTGCAATTCCCAAGCATATCTCTTGCTTTAAGTCCAAAAATTGTTGCATATCGATGTATGGCTCCATATCAATATATGGGATATTATATCTCAATCCGATCATTGTTCATCTTTCTTGGATAATATATTATCATAGCCCCATTCTTCAATGTAAGAACGTTGATTTGGATCTCGTTTGCCTTGCCGTATTTCTATCAATTTATCTCTATATTCTTGTATTTGTTTACTATGTCTATCTGGTGATACTCTATAGTTTAGTTCAAGCAAATGTTCTCTCAGACGTAACCAACGTTCAATTCTTACTTCAAGCGTATTTTCATCTAATACCCAATCTCCATTAACATCTCCGTGTATTCCCAATTCTGGTACCATTGGTGCGATATGAGCATTTGGTAAAATTACCATTGTTGGTCCAATTGCAACATTTCCTATACACGATTTATCTTTATGTCGTGTAAATAAATCTAATGTATCTTGGAAGTCTTTTTCAGTTTCAGTAGGATAACCAACAATCATTAACGCACTTAGAGATAAGTTATATTTTTCAAACATTTCAATAGTATAATCTAAATCTGCATTGCTGAATTTCTTTTTCATATGGTCTCTTACCGCTTCACTACCACTTTCGATACCAACAGACAATGATCTAATTCCTGCTTTTTTCATTTTTTCAAAATGAGATTCAGGATGTTGATTTGCAGGACGAGCAATTGCTTGCCCCCAAAATATCAAATCATTTGGCAGTGAACCATTTTCTTTATATTCAATTATTGTATCTAGGAATTTTTCGAATTGGCTCACTGATCCATTAATTAAACTATCTGTGAAGTTAATTTTTTTAATATGAGGGTAAGTTTTATGGTGATGAACGATTTCATCTGCAACTCTTTGGCCTGCTCTAAACTTAAACTTTGGAGCCATAGCATGAATATCACAAAATGTGCATTGTCTTACACATCCTCTACTAAACGTAACATATAAATTGTTTAATAGTCTATTAGGATTTCTCCATGCATCTTCGCCATAATTACTACCAGTAGTATTATAATGGTCCCACTGTACATCACTGTAATCTGGATATGGAAAATCGTCTAATTTTTGTAATTGTAAAAAGTTTTTATTGTCAATTCCAGGATAGGTAGTATTCCCTTTTAGTAACTCTACTAAACTTATTTCTGCTTCTCCATATATTATATGGTCACCGACGTTCCACATGTGATGGTCTGGATTATACTCCATACAATTTGGACCACCTAGAACTGTTTTCCCAATGAATCCTTGATTTTTAAATTCAGCAATAATCAATTTTGATATGTTACCGCTTGTCCATGCAAATTGTGTTATTCCGATCCAGTCTGGGTTATCATTTTCCATAATTTCTCTGACATATTGTTCAATGACTGGATGTATAATATGTAGGTATGTGTCTAGTTCCTCTTGTATACCAAACACTGTGCCATTAGGATCCCATAACTCAGGCGCTCTATCTCCAATTTCATACCAAAGATATGTATTAAAGTCATAAACTTTACAAGAAAATCCCTCACTCTGTAATACTGATTTTAGTGCATATGGACCAGTGATTGCAGAATCTAATTGCAATAATGGGACCGACATTAATACTATATCTTTCTTTGTGTCCATTAGAAAAATCTTTCAATAATTTTTAATATTTCTTTATCTTTGTCTTCTATTTCATTCATATAATAATCTACAAATATATTAGCTATTCCTGTAGAAAAATTGTGTTTCAACTTTAAGTCAATGCACCGCTCAGTGAATCTTAGCCATCTTTCAATTCTTGTTTTATAATCATTACTTTGGCTTGTCCATTTAAAGTAATCTTCATAATTAGTTATTCCAAAATTTTCCATTGATGTGTGAACTGGGGTTCCAGGTATTACCAACATTGGATGTTCACAGCCAATATCTTGCATACTTTTATATTTACTAAATGTATTTAACATATCCAGAGTGTCTTCAAAATCTTTATCAGTTTCAGTAGGAAATCCTACAAACATAAGTGCTACGCAATTAAGACCTACTCTATCAAAATGTTCCATATGATAGGTTAAATCTAGATTAGTGAAAGGCTTTTTAATTTCAAACCGAACCTTTTCACTTCCACTTTCAACACCTACCTGTAACGAAAAGTTTCCACTATTTTTTATTAAATCAAATACATTTTCATTTATCTGGTGTTTTGGCCGTATAATAAATTGTCCAGCCCATTCTATATTCGCATTATTATTTTGATTATATTCTGCCAATATAGTAATAAAGTTAACGAAAACTTTATGATTGCCATTAACTAAACTATCTACCATTACAAAGCGTTTTACATCAAACGTTTCGTAATAATAAATTAACTCTTGTGCAATACGTTCGCCAGTTTTACTAGTAAATTTTGGCCAAAGTAACGGAACGTTACAAAATGTACATTTGCGAACACATCCACGTGAACCAGATAAATGAATTTCATCATACTTTTTTAAATCAAAATCACTATAATCAGGGAACGGTAGTAGATTCCTATCAAAGTTATTATCAAACTCGTAATTATTTATTCCTGGATAATCGTGATTTCCACGAATATATTCAATTATGCTTAAATCAGCATCCCCTGATATAAAATCATCTATTACATTAAGTTGTTTCAACTCAGCAACTAAATCAATATTTTGGCTTTGTGATGATGTTAGTGCAGGTCCACCCAAGACTATAGAACCGCTAAACTTTTTGCGTAGACGTTCGCCAAATAATTTTAGCATTGGGAATGTAAAAAAACTAAATGCTGTCATGCCAATAATTCGAGGGTTATGCGGTAATATACATTCAATTATGAATTGGTCAATATAATTTTTAATATGTTCTCTAATGGGCTCAAGTAATTTTTCATCCATTAGTGAATTATCTAACGGATCCCAAATATTATTCAAATCTGTATCATGTGTTTTATCATACAACCAACGATTGAAATCCATTGTTTTGCAACTAAAATCGTGCTGTTGTATTGCCGCTTTTAGTTGTCCCAATGCTAGTAATGGACTAGTTGGTCTTAGTTTTGGAACTGCTATTAGTAAAATATCATGCATGTTTTATAATACACTTACTACTAAGTGATAGCGAATCTCAAAACTAGAGTTAATAGCAGTATGATGTTTATCAGTATTCGTATAATACCATGTATTTTTTTCTAAATGATAATGGTTATTTTCGAATACCATAAAACACCCAGTCTGTGTTTTCATTGGATAGTGTATTCTATGCGAAGTATCGTAGTGCCAACTCAAACATGTTTTCGGAGAAGACTGCATTATACGTACTCTGCCAATACTATATTCATCTCTCAAACAATTGTATACGTTTTCAAAGTTTGTATTGCGAAATTGATTACATAATACAGTAAAGTCTTTTTCTAGTAATGGTGGTGTTCTTTTAGGTAAATGCAAATTTCCTTGATCATCAGTTGATGAATTTGCCCAATCATAATCCAAACTCTGACTTCCCAATCCAACATCATTTGGATCAGAATCTACAGTTGTATTGATACATATGTTTGATTTAGAGTCAACAACCCAATTATCAAATTTGCCAGAATTTTTTATTTGTACAAATTCATCATACAATTCTACAATTGGTAAATTTTTATCGGTTATTTCATAAACATCCATAATTCAATTGCTCCAATACAAAATACTACAATATATTTATCTTTGGAAAATATCATGGTGCGGATGAAGTGAAATTCTCTACCTTAGTGGCAGGGAAAAGCCATTGCGTGGCGTTGGTCATGTGCTGCGTCATGTAAGGATGTCGCTTGAGCGTAACCGGATGCAAATAATAATGTCAACCCTATGATGAAGACAAACGCGATGCCGGCAGTTTGTGGTATTGCATCTGCAATTATTTTTACTTCAGTTGTCATAATTCTATTTCCTAATTCTCGTATTTTTTACTTGGAGCGGGCGAAGAGATTCGAACTCTCGACAGTTTCGTTGGCAACGAAAGGCTCTACCACTGAGCTACGCCCGCTTATCTTGGTATCAATTGAGGACTCGAACCTCACCGCAGAATTGATATGACG
>Ga0209136_1000164_pt1 | contig 49379 bp, 26 predicted proteins | sample SaaInl0LU_22_DNA_FD_184640 | JGI IMG/M metagenome (GOLD analysis project Ga0209136, IMG submission 184640) | Marine microbial communities from expanding oxygen minimum zones in the Saanich Inlet - ESP_90LU_22_DNA (SPAdes) (version 2) | ecosystem: Environmental > Aquatic > Marine > Intertidal... | reverse complement strand
TTGATAGTAGCTGGATTTGTTTGATTAGTTGCCTAAACTGCGTTTGCGTTTTGGTACTTGCCCATGTCAACATCATAGCATCTAACACGGCAATGACATGAGCATCAGTAGCACCAGGAGTGACGGTTTTTGGGATCATGATCTCTGCAATATCTGCAAGTATCGTCAGTTCTGATGCGGTAAAAAATTGTCCATCAGTGGTTACCGGTAAGGCACTATCTGATACCTTTGCAAAAGGCACAAATGCCAAGGTCGGTGCTGTGACCAAATAGGCTAGGGAACCAATAAATACTCTCCTACTGATTGTTAGATGTGACATAGGTGCTCCTCAGTAAACGTAAATATCTTCGCGTTTTTTAAAACTCAATAACGTTAATATTTCTAAATCTTACAACATTATTAGATTGTCCAGTTTCGCGTAGTGTTTTGCTTCCATGATGCTGAAAGCCAATGTAGCCTTCTGCATCAGTATTGTCTAAAACATGCGTCGTTAGCACGTCGTTGACATAAATTTTGATTTCATTACCACGACATTCAATACGAATGTGATTCCATTCTAAATGCTTATAGGCATTCGCCATGGTAGTTGTCCAAGTGGGTGTATAGTTCAACAGAAAATGCTCATCAGGGTGTGAACGCGTTGAATGGATTGGGTGTAACCATAACCTGCGGCTCTGATCAAACAAGCCTCCCGTCCATTTTCTATCACTCGGGTCGATATCAACTTGATAGCCTATTGCCATAGGACCTTTTTCTGAATTACGTATTTGACTGCGAAACATGATCCCTGAGTTACTGTATTCAGTTACATCAGGTAGGAGTACTTCAGCTGTTAAAATAAAATCAGCATATGTTTTTTGGGTCATAAAGAACCAGTTTTTGGTTGCTTGCAACACTAATTCCCCATCGACATATTGTGCATCGCCATAATCATAAATGTTATGAAATTCAGATAAAGTTGGGTCTAATAGGTTTTTAGATGTTGCGGTTGTGACACATCCAGCCAATAGGCTTAAAGATATTAAGATATATAAATTACGTGTAAGGTTTTTCATAGACGCTTCTTAAACGCTAGGCGCTTGCAAGTTTATTTCTTTTGCGAGGTAGGCGATGTCCGACGCCGCTTTTTCGACATCTTTATCTAGTGGGAAAAACTCAGCGCCAATGTAGCCTTTGTAGCCAAGTGCTCGTAACCGTTTAAGCACATTGCCATAGGCCACCTCGCCAGTGCCAGGTTGATTGCGATATGGCGAATCGGCGAGCTGGATGTAAGCGACTTGGTCAAAACCATTTTCAAGATGTGTAATGAGATTACCATTAGTGCGCTGCATATGAAAAAAGTCCCAGTTGAGTTTGACCGCCGGAGAGTTAATTTCACGACAAATACTCAGCGCCGGTTCATGGCCATAAATGAAGTGGCCTTTATGGGTGTATGGATTATAAGGCTCAATGGTGGCAATCATATTTTCAGCCTCAAGCCTTGGTGCAGCTTGTTTTAATAAAGCGGTATAATTTTTTATCATTTGCGACTCGTCTAATCCGGTAACGAGCTTATGACCTGTGACGTTAAAATTTGGCACACCTAAGGTCTTGCCAGAGGTAATAGCTAATTCGAGCCACTCCCAAAAGGCTGCTTCATTAGCAGGATCTGCAAAGTTAGGTGGGTTAGGAGAGTAACTGGTGAGCCGCATACCTTGTTTACGAACCTCAGCAATAATTGCTTCTGGCGTTTTACCGTTCTTAGGGCTGTTTGGGTTCCAGATTTCTATAGCAGAAAATCCCAGAGCTTTGGCAGCAGCGATACGCTGCAAAAACGGCATTGGTCGAAACCACTGTTCGATATTACATGAAAATGACGCCAACCATTTCTTTCTCTCAGCTAATGGCATGATCTCGTTACGAGATGACTGCAGAACACCGGCTTTCACCTCAGTCTCTGGCGTGCTGTGGCAAGCAGATAACGTGATTGTTGAACCTAATAGCAAAGAGCCTGAAACAAATTGACGTCTATTCATGAATTTTCCTTTTACCTTAAGCGGTTTGCCCGCAATTATTCTGGGCGATATAGTAGTTGAGTTAACTCATTTTCTAGGCGTTCTTGTTGCCCAGACACATGTGTTGGTGATAGGTTATTATCAATCACATGATTAGCTAAACTTTCTAACGAGTGTTGACCGTTCATAACACGATGACCAAAATCACTCGACCAACCTTGATAACGGTTTGTTTTGCTTTGGGCAAAGACGTCATTGTCGAGTAAACGCACAGCTTTTTTCAACGCGATTGCAAGCGCATCCATGCCACCAATGTGACCGAGGAATAAATCTGCAGCATCGTTACTTTGACGACGTAGTTTACAGTCAAAGTTCAAACCACCGTTGGTGAATCCGCCCGCTTTTAAGATCTCATACATCACTAATGTCAGCTCTGCAACATCATTCGGGAACTGGTCAGTATCCCAACCATTTTGTGGGTCACCACGGTTTGCATCAATACTGCCAAAAATACCTAGTGAGGTAGCCGTTGCAATTTCGTGGTGGAATGAGTGCCCAGCGAGTGTGGCATGATTAGCCTCGATATTGACTTTGAATTCTTTTTCTAAACCAAACTCTTGTAAAAAGCCATGTACGGTAGCAGTATCATAGTCATATTGGTGTTTGGTTGGCTCTTGTGGTTTAGGCTCAATCAAGAGATCGCCTGTAAATCCAATCTTGTGTTTGTGCTCTGCAACCATTGTAAAGAAACGTCCTAGCTGTGCACGTTCTTGTTTTAAGTCAGTGTTTAATAGTGTTTCATAGCCTTCACGTCCACCCCATAGTACATAATTAGCGCCATCAAGAGTTTTGGTTGCATTCATTGCATGAAAAACCTGTGTTGCCGCATAGCTAAATACTTCAGGGTTTGGGTTAGACGCTGCACCTGCAGCATAACGTGGATTACTAAATACATTAGCCGTGCCCCACAATAGTTTGAGACCAGTTTCCGCTTGCTTTTGTGCTAGCACATCGGTCATAACGGCAAGGTTCTCAACGTACTCTTTGACGCTATTGCCTTCAGGCGCAACATCAATGTCGTGGAAACAATAATAATCAATACCTAAGCGCTGATAAAACTCAAATGCAGCATCGGCTTTATCTTTTGCTGCTTGCATTGGATTGGCTTGTGCTGCTGCTGTTAACCACGGGCGGTTAAAAGTGCCTTGACCAAATACATCTGCGCCATCCCAACAGAAGTTGTGCCAGTAGCATGCAGCAAATCGCAAATGCTCACGCATTGGTTTACCTGCGACGATTTCGTTGGCGTCATAATGTTTAAATGCAAGAGGGTTAGTTGAGTTTGGTCCCTCAAATTTAATATGAGGAATATCGTTAAAATAGTTTTGCATGTTGTTACCTATCATATTGAAGATTATAGTTGCTTAAAAATAGGGTAAAGTTGCTTATATAGCTGTTGATATAGCGCATATTTTTGTTGGTATTGGGTATTTAACGCTGAGTCTGGTGTATGTCTGTCGAGTTCGGCAGGCGGTGCACAGACGTCGCTTACTGAAGCATCAGTATCAGCTAGTATCGCTAGCCTAGCTGCACCTAGGGCAGCTCCAGCTTCACTGCCCTCGCGATATACCACAGGGGATTGTAATACATTAGCGATCAGTTGACGCCAGTAGGGGCTTTTAGCTCCACCGCCAATAATGTTGATTTCATCGACTTCTGGTGCAACCTCATGAATTGCATCAAAACCGTCCTTAAACGCAAATGTTACCCCTTCTAACACGGCTTGAAACATATCTAGGTAAGTGGTGGATTGCGTTAAACCAATGAAGACACCTTTGGCATCTGGGTCGTTGTGCGGAGTGCGCTCGCCACTTAAATAAGGTAAAAATAATAGCTTGCTTGGCGTGTAATCGGTGCGTTGGTCTAACTGTTCGAACATCGTATTGATATCGGTATTTATAATTGACTTACACAGCCAGTCAGTACAAGAAGCTGCGCTTAGCATGACTGACATTAAATGCCACGTATTGGGTAATGCATGACAAAAGCTATGTACGGCTTTACGTGGTGCAGAAGAATAAGTATCTGTTACTACAAAATACACGCCTGATGTGCCTAAAGATAGCATCGCTTGTCCAGGTTCGACTAAGCCGATACCTACGGCACCTGCAGCATTATCACCACCACCACCAGCAATATTGACATTAGCTGGTAATCCCCATTTGGTGTATAATTCAGGAGTGACTTGCGTACTGACTTCGCTACCTTCACATAGCGTTGGCATATGTTTTTCAGATAGCCCAGTAGCAGCTAGCATCTCTTTACTCCAGCGCCGTTTGGTAACATCTAGCCACATAGTGCCGCTTGCGTCAGACATTTCGGTAACGTATTCACCAGATAAAATATAACGTAGAAAGTCTTTGGGTAAGAGTACTTTATTAATTTGTGCAAAAATATCCGGCTCATGGGTCTTAACCCACAATAATTTAGGAGCGGTAAAGCCAGGCATGATGAGGTTGCCTGTGATGTTGAGCGCATCCGTTGTATGAGTTGACAGCTCTTCGCACTCAGCAAAGCTACGTCCATCATTCCATAAAATGGCAGGACGCAATACTTGGCCCTGAACGTCAAGTAAAACCGCTCCATGCATTTGTCCGCTCAATCCAATCGAGCGCACCTGCGCCAACGACTGCTGTTGTTGCAAATCTGCCATAACCAAATGCAATGCATTCACCCAATCTTGTGGGTGTTGTTCACTGTGTAATGGGTGCAGATGGCTACATTCAAGTCCAGCAGTCGCTTGTGCAATAATCTCCCCGGTGGTCGAGGTGAGTACTGCTTTAATGCCCGATGTACCTAAGTCAATCCCGATATACATGCTGGTGTTCCTTAATCTCTTTGTTGTAATTGATAATCGTAAAGAGAGGGTATGTCCGACACCCGTTCGTTGAGACGCTCAACATAAGGTGTAGGAAAATATTCTAGGGTGAGTTCACGATTACCAGATAAGCCGATGACACGAGCGTCAGGACCTTCAGCAAGACCTTCTATATGTAATTTCTGTCCACTCAAAACACCGCTGCGAATATTGAGCTTGAGGTTCCAAGACGTGTTAAAACGACCATGCCCCGGCTGCCAATACCCTGCGCCAGAGCCGTTATACAAAGGGTATGTTGGGCGTGTAGCATTAGGTAGAACATCGATGTTCAAAGTTAGGTTATCAAACAAGTTCTGGTGGTTAGCACCAGCATGTTGATCGAGCACAACACCAGCGTAGGCAAATGAATCCTTGTAAACACTTCGTGTAGACTGTGTATTAAAAGTAAACGTATGCACAACTGGCGTGAAAATATGTAAGCCCTGCACCAAAAAATTATGTACATTGCCTAAATGTACCGCGTAATGACCGGCTTTATCACCAGTGAAATTTAGATCTGAAATAGTTACATTGGCGCTGTCATAGGTAATGACTCCACTGTCTGCGTTTTCGAAACTTGTGTTACGGATCCAGCTGTCGGCGACACCGGAGAGGTAAATACCATTGTAGCCCGCTTCTACATGGTGACCAAACCAAGCTGCACTTGGGAATTCAAAACGTATATCTTCAATGCCTACATTATCTATTGGTTCCCATTGTTTAATATGAACTGGTAATTTCATGTTGATATCATGGAGTAATGTATCTGCAATCGTTATTTTATCGCCATTAATAGCTTCAACTACTGTACGCTGTTTAACAAGAGGTTTGTCAGGGTTTGTCCAATGTCGAGAACCTATAGCCAAATCGGTATCACCGTAGATAGACTGAATCAGCGCACCTTCTTTACCTTGGCGGTTATGCCATAGAATTTCGATACGTTGCCCTGCGCTAAATTTGCTCGTATCGGAGACGGATAATATCCGTTCGCCACGAGCACCTTGTTGTCCCATCGCCAAATCAGCAGATGCTGGAGTGTTGTATTCATCTAGATATGCAAAACCACGGTTGCCTTTTGGGCCAACCCACAAATAGCCCGCTGTCCATGAATATTCAGAATATAAAATATCTAAGTTTTCAGTTGGGGTTCTCTGGCGTTTATCGTATTTTTTTAGGTATTTACGGATTTCCTCTAATTTCCCTTTATCATCCACCATGCTCAATGGCCTTGGGAAATAAAAAACTGTGCCTAACTTGCCGCTGCCAGCTCCTTGTAAAACAAAATTGCTACGCGTAATTTCAATATAATCACTGATAATAAAACGGCCTTTAGGAAAACGCACAATGACATTTCCAGTCGTTGAGTTAGCAGCATCAATTGCTTTGATAATCGCGTGAGTATCATCAATGGCATCGTCGGGTACTGCTCCATAATCAGTTACATTAATGACTGTACCAGTAGCAGTAGGAAGAGGTGTCGTGCCAAATTTATATCCAGCATAAGAGAAATCCGTTAAATAATCAGTGTCGCTAGATAAAATGTCAGGCAACGTATTCGCCAATGTGGGTAACGGCAATGATGTAAAAAGGATTGATAAAGCGCCGAGGCAGGTTGCTTTCATAGCTAACTCCAATTGCTTAACAAAAAAAACACAATATGTTAACTCTACCACAAAAAAACAAATATTTAAGTCATTTTCAGTCAATATAACTCATTAATTTACGGTTTATGGTTGGTATTGGTTTGATTTGAGTGGGCTTCGAGTTTGATATGCTGCCTGTTATGGATAGTTGTGTGTAATTAAGTATGGGTCAAACTTAGAACATAGACAACAACATAATTGTCGGCTTGGGAGGTGAACATTAAACTAGCAATACCGCGATAAATGCTGCTTAAGGAAAGAATGCTTTTATGTTAGTTAGTCTTTTTTGATAGACATGTAATATTAGGTGTTACATTGAAATTATAACGATATCAGTCAAAAAAAGAGCATGTAAAACATGCTCTTTTTTATATGGTTACGATAATACTAACGTATTACCTTTCTACATAAGCATAGCAACATTAATCCCAACATTAATAATGAGGTAGAACCACCAGAGCCTCCGTCGGAACTTGGCTGTGATGGCGTCGGCGTAGGTGTTGGTGTGGTAGATGGTTGCGCAGCAATAACTAGTTGTCCTGTTATGGCTGATTCTACACCCGCACTATCAGTAGCAACTGCACGTAGTTGATATGTACCTGCTGTCAATGATGCTAAACCACTCATGCTGTCAGTCCATTGGTATGGTGCGGTGTCTACCTGTGCTATTTTGATATCGTTCACAAATAAGCTAACATGCGCTATTGTGCGTGTACGCATTGGAGTAGTAGCACTTGCCGTAATCATTAAATCACTATAACCCTGTTGTATTGAGGTCGGGATTTGGCTGAATGTAACAACGGGTGCCACAACGACCTCTTGCACACTTAATGTTGCAGTCGCTTCTGCTTTTAAACCCGCACTATCAGTTACGATCGCTTTTAACGTATGTGTGCCTACTGGGAAGTTAAGTAATTCAGCCTGGAAATCAGCATTATGCCCCCATTGATAAGGAGTTACTGTTTCACTGCGAATGACGTTATCATTTACGAGTAACTGTACTTCTGCCACGGTACGTCCTGAAACTGGAGTGGTTGCATTGACATTTAGAGAAAACGCTGTGTAGCCTTCTGTTAATGTAAACGTATCTTTAGCAAAACTGACTGTTGGTGTAGGATCAATCACCGTGATTGTGGCTGAAGCTTCAGCAGTTTCATTCTCGCTATCAGTAACCTCTGCTCGCAGAGTATAACTACCAGCGACTAGCCCCTGTAACGCAGCATCGGCAAATGTCCAAGTGTAGGGCGCTATATCATTTCTGCTGACCAGTGTATCGTTAAGGTAAAGCCTTGTTTCGGTAATACTGCGATTAGTATCTGGCGAGCTTGCTGTTACTGAAATCGTTACTTCATCATACCCTTCTAGTAACTCAACGTTGTTGTTGGAAAAAGCAATTGTCGGTGCACTATCAACTACTATTACATCCATCGTGGATTCGACAGTAGCGTCAGTGTTATCAGTTGCCACCGCTTTGAGCTGATAGGTTCCGATATCTAAATCTTTTAGTAATGCTTCCGCTTGAGACCAATTAAATGGCGCAGTATCGAGTGTAGAAACTAGATTATTGTTAATGAATAGCGACACACTTGTTATACTTTTAGATGAATTGCCAACCGTTGGTAATGCGGTAATTGATAGCTCAGAATATCCCTTTGGAATAGTAAGTTGAGCTTCTGGAAAACTGACATTTACCTGCGAAATACCCAAGTCAAATATTTGAAGATATAGCGGTGTTGCATTACCTGTGCCACGCTCCTGCATGTAGAAATAAACCACTCCATCGTTTATATATATGGTTCCATGTGTGAATATTGGTCCAGAATTAGATGTATAAGCTCGAGTAAATTCATTAGTACCACCTTTAGCAACCTCAATATAAGGTCTACCATTATCCAACCCTATAATATAAATGTTATCACCTGATGTATAAATGGCTGAGGCACCTACAAATTCGGTATCTATAATAAATTCATCTGCGCCCGCAGGTTTATAAGCGTGAATGTAGACTTGTTCTTTTTCTACATCTGCAAATCCAAACTTTGTAGCTTCTGCAGAAGATGCATTCGTTTTTACTAAGCTGATAGTGTGGATATCACCACGTGCGGTTACTGTCCAATCAAAGTCTTTAACTATATATACAGAATTTGGCTGCTCGTGAGTAATATAATCACCTGGCTCAAACACTTTGATTTCATCTGAGTTTATTAACGGCCAAGTAATGGACTCGTCGCGATGATTAAACCAGTCACCAGTTCCTCGCGGATGGTTAGAATAAGCGTAGTAAACACCATTTTGATATTTGTATTTATCATTGTTGTCACTGCTGCGCTGTTGAAAACCAATACGTAGCTTGCCATTAAGGTATTTCATGTTGCCATATAGGCCCCAGTTATATTCATTTCCTAAGCTTTTCTGATTATTTTCGTTAAACTTAGTAAATTTGGACCATGTCTCAGTGGCTGCATCATAGCTATTAAATAAGTATGCCCCATTATTATTACCACCCAAACGCATATATAGTAATAATGTTCCATCATCGGTTGAAAAAAACTTAGGATATGTTAAGCGAGCAAAATTACCTTTATCGGATAAGTTGCCTGTCATAACTAGATGCTTATAATCATCTTCACCTTGGCTAATCTCACTTGTATCTTTCACAAATTGTTGGAGAGTAAATTCTTCATCTGATACTTCAGCTGCTCCGGGTATGCTAAATGAATATCGAAAGAAATCATCTTTGAAAACACCATCATGATTATTATTATCATAAGCATGCATATCATAAACCATATGTATGGTGCCATTAATCGGACTTACCGCGATTCCAATCGTGTTGTGTGATTCACCTATCAGTGGGTTACCTCTAAAACCTGTATGTTGGTGTGGAAATTCTATGTCTACGGTTTTACCTGTTAGGGTGTTTAGACGAGTTAACATGACATGTCTGTCATTTTTACCACCCCGATACCATGTCATAAATACAAAATGCTTGTAAGTTTTAACCGCATCTCCGTGGGCAGATATACTGCGACCAAAGAAAAAATCATATTTATCACCAGTGTCTGCTTGAGAAACAGTACCATAATCTAAATCTTTACCATCAAAGTAGAGACCGTTGTCTGCAATTTTAAGTGGTGATTGGGCAGAAATATCGGCACTGACGTAACTTGTGAATGAAAATATAAACAACATCGCCATAAATTTTATTTTCGGGCATAGCTTCACAAAAGATAGAACTGAGCCAAAGAAAAAGCACCTTTTAGATAGTAAATTTTGGGAGTAATTTCTATCGCTTACTAGAATATTCATTTATCAATACCTTATTAGTGTAAATACATCCGCAATACAACGAATAAATAACATTGGTTTTATAATTATTTAACTTCGAGTTATCCTGCCAAAAAAAACACTCAATATCAATCATTGATAATCATTGCGGTGTGATATTTATGAATTAAATGTAAATAATCCAATATATTTAATATTTTTTGTAAATATTATAAATATTTTAATGATTGATGTTGAGCGGTGTTGCAATCTAATGATTAATAGTTTAACTTATCATTAACAAAATCATAATTTACATTACATTTATAAGCATAAGCGAGATCTTCATGGGAAATATGAGAAAAAGTAATACTAATTATAAGAAAGCATCAAAAATATTTGGATGTTCAACTGGTATTTTACTTACGTTGTTCACGCCTTCACTAATAGCAGCTCAAGTACAAGCCGCTATTGAATCAGATAACAAGGCCGATGATATTGAGCAAATAGAAGTAACGGGAATTCGAAGCTCACTTGAAACTGCATTGAATGTAAAGCGAGATGCTGATTCAATCGTTGATGCGATTTCTGCTAAAGATATTGACAGTTTACCAGCTCTTAATCTTGGTGAGGCTCTTCAAGCTATCCCAGGTATCCAGCTAAATACTGAAGATGGTTCTCGTAATGCTGAGATTAATTTACGAGGTTTACCTGGTGGTTATGCGAAAGTGACAGCCGAAGGTCAGTCCTTTTCAACGCCAAGTCGAAGTAGTGGTGTGGTAGGTAATTCGAATCCATTTGGTGCATTTGAAGGTGGTGTGTTTGACGGTGTAACAGTAATAAAGGCACCAACTGCAGATCTTCAGGAAGGCGGTATTGGTGGTATTGTAGATAAAAAATTACAACGTGCATTAGGTAAAAAAGATGGTAGATACTCTATCAGCCTTGGGAATCGGTACGAAGAGCTTGCAGATAATATTGATAATTCTATTAGTGCTTCTGGTTCAAAGCATCTTATCAAAGATAAGTTAGCAGTCGCTTTTAAAGTAGCTGCATCTGAACAAAATTTCCGTCGTGATACAGCTAATTTCACTCAATATACATCACTTAACACCATTGATAATAATTCAATTAAAAACACTTCTTTTATTAGTGCGGAAGATTTGAATGATTATAAAGCGCAATATGGAATAACAGAGCCTCTCTCGATTATGAAAGTAATCGGTAAGGCTGGACAAGTCACAGAAAACTCTCGTGGTGATCGTGTATCTGCAACTGGTAATATTGAATATCAAGCAACTGATGCATTGAAACTCGGTGCTAACTTTCTATTTACAAAACGCGATTTAGGCGAAAGCAACATGGAAGATGTTCAGTTTTTCATGAATAGTAATGATAGTAACTTTGACATTCAAAGAGTAACTCCATTGGGCGCGCCAATTCAATTAAGTGCGAATGCTAATCCAGAGTATAATTCAGCTATACATAGCCCTGATTTAGCTACTATACCTGTTTATGCTATTACTCACGCAGAGATCAGCAACGTTAGTTGGTCTCCTTCAAATCGTTTATCATCAAGTAAAGAAGAAGCAAAAGGCATCTTTTTATATGCAGATTATGTCACTGATGACTGGCAAATTGATGGTATGTTAAGTAAATCAAAGGCAGACAGTGAAGGTATTTTAACTGGTTTAGATGTGCGTCATGCTGCTAAACGTAATAACCAATACTATACCGATTTAGATAGTGGTGAGCGTTTGAATTATGCGCCGACTGGAATAAACGGAGTTATTAACACAGGAAATGGTGATTTAAGTAAGGCATTTGCTACGATAAATGGTTATGACGATTATTTTTATAGTGATGTGAATGGTGTTTTAAGTCAAACGGACCCTGATACCGGAGAGCCTCTTTATGATTTAGGCGATAACTCTTGGAAACGTTTCAACAGTGGTTGGTCAAGTATTCCTTTGACGAGTTTCAGTAGTAGACTTGACCCCAAAATTAACCCGCTTGACGTTAATGATTTTCCAGTAGGTTATCTCCCAGAAGCACCTGAAATGCTTACCGAAGCAGAACTAGCAGCCTTATCTCCAGAGCAGCTTGCAGAACGTGCTGAACAGGCAGCAGCTAGGGCTGAAGCACTTTCTAGATTTGGTGGTAAAGCTCTTGATTTCTATGTTAATGGTCGTGTTAATCGCCCAATTCGAGAATATGAATCTGCAGAGTTAAACTTTCAACGGTTTATTGAATTAGGTAATGACAAATTAAGGTTCACTACTGTTAAATTCGGTGGTCGTCATTCACGAGAGACTTTATCTGTTGATGATTTACGTGTTGGCGGTGGAGGTGTGAATTTATCAAACTTCAATCGAGAAAATATATTTAAGGATAGATTGTCATCTGATGATCAAACTGTCTATTTTAATGGTGATTACCCAGGCCATTATGGTTCTAGTACCGGATGGGCTGTTTTAGATTCCAAAAATCTAGCACCAGTAATTCAAGAAGGTCTGAATCCATTAGACCCAGCTACAGGTCTCCCAGTAGAAGAGTATGACATGGCTGATCCTACTGGTTTCCCTGTGAAATTAGAAAATGCAACATCTTCACCTGCTTTTGGTTTGAATCAATTTTACCGTAACAATTTTTCTGCGGATCAAGCTATTAATGCTATTTATCTAATGGGTAAATTTGAAGGTGAAATTGGTGATGTCTCATTTACTGGTAATGCGGGTGTGCGTTATGTTGAAACCACCAATGATGTAATCGGACAAGGTTTTGATGATGAAGGTAAAGGTATCGCAGTACTAGTCGAAACTGATTATGATAATACTTTACCATCATTTAATGCTGCTTTTGAATTAACAGACGATGTTGTATTAAGAACTGCATATTCAAAGGCGCTGGTAAGACCAAACCTACTTTCTCAATCACCCAGTCCAAGAAATGATAATGGCCGAGCAACCGTAAGACTTGAAAATGCAAAAGCGGAAGTGCTTCCTTATACGTCGCAAAATTATGACTTGGCTTTAGCATGGTACAACCGTGAAGGATCTGCAGTGTCTATTGGTATGTTTGTAAAAGACATAAAAGGTAAGATCCAAACCAATAGAATCTGCCCTGTAGGCGATGAAGCTCGCTGGGAAGTAGGTCCATTAGAATTAATTGACGATGGTTCTTCTTTAGGTTTGTGTCAAGAAATAGGTGACTTTGAAACATCAGATGGTGATGTTGTGTCCAATCGAAGAGTTATTATAAATGAAACGTTTAATAGTGATATTCCGATTACGGTTACAGGATATGAATTAGCGGTTCAACAAAAACTAGATTTCTTACCTTATCCTTGGAATGGGTTTGGTGGTGTATTCAACTTTACAAAGGTTGACCTTGATGAAGGTGAAGGTGCGCCAATGACCAGAATAGCTCCGTATTCAGGAAACTTAATCGGCTATTATGAAAATGATGGTTTTAACATTCGTTTTGCTTATAACTGGCAAGATGAGAAGTTATTAAGCGCAGGTGGAGTCACAAATTTCCTAGGAAGCGATGCACGTACACAAACTGCAGGTGGCCGTTTAGATATGTCCGCATCTTATCGTTTCGCGAAAGGATGGAGAGCTAATCTTAGAGCATTTAATCTTAATAATCGTCAAGAATACGAATATATTGGTGGCAATGAAAAAGCGATCAGCAGAATACGTTATGCAGGCCGTATTTATACAGCAAGCATTACTTATAATTTTTAAGTAAAGACGAAAAGAATATTTATAGGACAATTAAAATGAAAAAAACACTATTAGTTTTGTCTATTATGGCTGGCCTTACTGGTTGTGACATTGATAACAGCGAAGCAAAGAAAGTACCGGCTAACTTTAATAATGAGTTTACTACTGAACTTGGTTTTGACGGCACTTCTGGCGAAGGAATGGAAGTGGTTGTAACCTTTGGTCATGGTTCAGCAAATGGGTTCATAGGTGTGACGGATGTGAATTATGGTGAAGCGGATCCTGATTTCAATCTTATACCTGAGGCTCAATATGGCACCTTTACGATGGATGCTAGCGGTAATGGTGCATGGTCATACGATTTAGATGAAACCAACTCTGAGGTGTTAACACTTCAAGGGAATCCTGGCGCATCTTTAACTGAAACTCTAACAATTACCTCATTGGATGGTACTACTACTGTACTTAGTATTGTTATTAACGGCACTCCAGCTGACAGCCCAGCACAGTTTCGTGGGGCGCTTGTCGCAAATGTCTCCAAGTCCGAAACTTTGGGTTTTGGTAGAGCCGAAGTGTATGACGAAAACTTTAATCAATCTGAGTTTAAATTGGCGAATGAAGAAGGTTATGAAGTTCAAGCACAATATGGTGTTTTCACCATCGAAGCTGACGGAAAGTGGCAGTATAATTTAGATAAAAGAAATCCTGGTCTTGATAATATTGTGAACCCAGAAGATGCAACTCAAGAATCATTTACGATTTATTCTGCTGATGGAAGTGAAGTCACATTTACTGTCAATATTACGGGTGCACCGATTAATTTCGCTGCACAAATTCCAAGTGAAACAGATTTAACCAGTGTATTTGCTATAGATTTCTTACACGGAGGTATTACTCAAGCTGATGTTAGTGATGGAAAAATTACCTTCAAAGCAAAGATGTCAGCTGATAATTTAGTTGCCGGCAATATTGGTTTTACTTGTGATCAATGGAATGGAAATAATGATGGAGGTGGCGATAATCGCCGTGTCGCTCAACTTTATATGCAACCAGAAGGGACTATTGAGATGTGGTCTGCTGAATTGAAACCAGGAGGCAGTTTCTCTAATGGTGCAATTGATTTTGCCAAAGACGAAAACAATCAATACATAACAGATAAAGTAATTTTTGATCAAATGTTTGTTACGGATGAGTGGGTTGATTTTGTTATGTCATGGGAATTCAATTCAGGTAATAGCCTAACATATATAACGTTATCTATTGATGATACTCCTGTTTCATCATCGCATGGTGCTATTCCTACAAATCCGACACAAAAAATAGTTGCACAAACTGTGGCAGGTTCAAGACTCTACAAATGCCTAGATGAGGCACGTTTTTGGGTAAGAAAAAATGTCGATAATGGTGGTGAAGGTGCTTTATTAATTGATGATATAAAGTTTTATACTGATATTAATGCCGATGTTAAGTTTGATACACCTGATTTTGAAGAAGGTTTTAAAAATAATTCTGATGGTGATCCTATAAAAGCCTCAGGTAATCCGCGCTATCAAAATACCACTACTGATAACATCAAAGTTGTTCGTACTTTGTAATAAAAAATAAAAATTACTCCATATTAAATGAGTGTCATTTTTATGGAGTAACTATGTATTAAGGAATCTTATAATGAAAAGACAACTTTTAACTCTATCCATAATTACTGCTTTAACAGCTTGTGGTAGTGACGATAATATTTTAAATCCGGCCGAAGCACCGTCTATTTCTGGCGATTTATCAGGTGTAGCAACAAAAGCAGCTGATGCCTCAGGCACTATGAAAGTTTTTGATTTAAACCCAGGCGAATCACTTGTTTACCCAGAATCATTTGAAGGGACTTATGGTAGTTTCGAAATTAATGCTGCTGGTGAATGGGAGTACACACTTTACACTGGCTCTGCCGAGCATCCAGATATTACTGCTTTAGTTAAAGCAGGTTTACCTGATTTGAAAGAAAGTTTTACAGTGACTACCGCTGATTCAACTCAACAAGTTATTACTTTGACTGTAAGAGGTATTGATGTACCTGCAACTTTTAAAGGTGACATCGCTAACCGAATCGTCCAAAGAGATACAGGTAAAGGGTCTGTTGAAGGCACTATAACTGTTTCAGATGCAAACCCAGAAGAAGCTTTTTTTGCTGAACTTGATGAGCCTATTGCAACTTTGTATGGAGCAACTACCTTTGATTCTACAACTGGCGCATGGACTTATGATTTAGATGAAGAAAATGAAGCCGTTATCGCTCTTGCTCCAGACGAATCTTTAGAAGATGTATTTACAATTAAATCTCTTGATGGAACCGAGCAAGTTGTGACTGTGCTTGTTTTAGGTTCTGAGCCAATACCTGCTTCTTTTGAACCATTTTCTAATTTAACAATTATTAATGATGTTAATTTCTCTGCTGTATTTAGTGTTGATGCGGAAAGTTTTACTAGCTCAATTGCAGTTCAAGATCCTAATTATCAAGAAGCTGCGATGAAAGCTGAAAATGCTATTTCAACAACATATGGTTCAGTTACGGTTGACGATAATGGTATCTGGACTTACAGCATTGATTACACAAAAGATGGCATTAATGATTTATACTACGCTGGAGCAAATGATGCACCGCCAAGTGCGACTGATTCATTTGCCCTAACATCTGTTGATGGCACCCAAGCCTTTGTTTCAGTAACCTTACAGGGTGCAGAATTAGTGCCAGCAGTAATTTCTGGTTTCCCAACATTAGATGATGAGGGTGTTTCATCTTCAGCGGTAAATGCTAATGTGGCATCTGTATCTGGTAAGCTATTAATAGATGATACTAATTTTGGACAATCAAGCTTTATGCCTGAAACGATAGATGGTATTTATGGTGCATTTACGATTATAGAGGGTGGGGATTGGACATATACGCTTAACGATAGCAGTATTGCTGCGCTTCAAAGTAACTCTTTAACGTTACCTTTTAATGAAGAAATTTCAGTCTCATCATTTGATGGTACAACACAGATGGTAAGTGTTTCTATTGTCGCGCTAGAACCTGGAAATTTTGGTTTAAGGGCTGGTGATAGCGATGGTAAAGATGGTAAATGGGTTATCGACATGCCAGACACTACATCTACTGTCGGTAAGGCTACATTTACGATGCGTTTCCCAGAAGATTCAGCTAAAGATGTAAAACTTGTATTCCATGGAAGTAAATATAAGCCAACAGAACTCCATAGAACTTTACTTGCACTAACCGTTAGAGCAAATGGAGAATTAAGGTTAAATAACAGTACTGGCAATGGAAAATATTTCACGCTTAATGATACTGTAGTGAAGGGGCAACCTGTTCCTGTTGAATTGACATGGGATGCTTCTTCAGGGCGCCTAGCTAATTTATCATTAAAAATAAATGATACTTTTATTTCTTCAGATGATATCACTGTAGGGCAAGATGGTACGTTTGTTTCATTGGCAACAGCTGCTGCGACAGGTTTACAAGCGGCTGGTCCAGCCTTTTTTGAAATTCAAACTAAAGGCGGTAATAGCTTTGATATTGACGATTTAAAGGTTTATGAATTCAATGATGGCTATAATGAATTATTAATTGAGAAATTTGATGGTGATGATATTTTTGAAAGTAGTTCGATATCGCTTGATTATCAGAGTTCAAATACGAGTAGTAATTCAACGAGTACGGGTGTTGTATTCCCAACGAATCTAGCTTTAAAAGTTGGTGATAGCGATGGTAAAGACGGTAAATGGGTTATTGATATGCCAGACACTGCATCTACTGTAGGTAAGGCTACATTTACAATGCTTTTCCCAAATGATTCTGCTAAAGATGCGAAACTGGTTTTTCATGGCAGTAAATATAAGCCAACAGAACTCCATAGAACTTTACTTGCACTAACCGTTAGAGCAAATGGAGAATTAAGGTTAAATAACAGTACTGGCAATGGAAAATATTTCACGCTTAATGATACTGTAGTGAAGGGGCAACCTGTCCCAGTTGAATTAACTTGGGATGCATCTTCAGGTCGCCTTGCAATTTTATCACTTAAGATAAATGGTACCTTTATTTCTGCGGATGATATTACTTTTTATGAAAACGGTACGTTTGACTCTTTAGCAACAGCTGCTGCGACAGGTTTACAAGCGACTGGTCCAGCGTTTTTTGAAATTCAAACTAAAGGCGGTAATAACTTTATTATTGATGATTTCAAAGTCTATTCTGATGTGAATGGCTGGACAAATATATTGTCTGATAATTTTAATAATCAAACCGAAGATACTAATGTTAGTTTAGATTATCAAAGTTCAAATACGAGTGAAAACTCAACAACAATTGCGGTTTCTATTGATAATGAAATTATTGTAGATTAATACAATGTATTAGTGAAACGATAATAAAAACGCTGTTAGTTTACTAGCAGCGTTTTTTTTTGCATATTTATATAATCAATAAGGTGAAGATGATGCTAAATGAAAAGTGTTTATTTTTAATGATATTGTGTTTGTGTCCTTTGGCTATAGCTGAAGAATCACGTTATCCCTTTGTTGTGTCAGATAACTTACAAGCGGAAATTGAAATTAATACATCCAATCAAGCACGTTTCAACAATAAACTGCTAGCGACGAATATTTTTAGATTCGAGACCAAACAAGAACAGGATTTTATTGATTTGTTTTCACCAACAACGATTCGTTTCCCCCATGGTTTGTGGGCAAATTGGTATGATTGGCGTACTGATTCATCTCGGGTGTTTGGTAATGAGTCATTTGATTATAACCACGCTGATGGCAGTATAAAAACAAAAACCATTGACCATCTTGTAAGTTTAAAAATATTTGAAGCCAATCAAACTAAAATAGGGATTAATGGCTTAGCACAACTCAATAAAAAAAATCAACGTTTAGAAAAAGCTTTTGACATGGTGTGGACGTTTAATATGAGTGCGGATGGCAGTGATTTTGAGAATGGCAGTCCGGAATCAGTCAGTCGTTATCAGGATCTTATTGCTCGTGGGTTTTCCGTAACAGACATTGAACTGGGTAATGAAAATTTTTATCCTGGACAGCGCAGTAGTATCATTCCCAATGTTGAGGATTATATTGCTCGAGCCAAATCCATGTCTCATGCCCTTAAAGCAGTTAATCCCAATATCCGTTTATCAGTTCCTTTACTGAGACGTGATAGTTGGGCTAACCCAAATTGGAATACTGAGTTGACCAGTGATCAAGATTATTTTGATGCTGTGACGGTACATACTTATGTGGGAACCGATCCAGACAATAGTAATAACAGTGATGAAGCATATGCAACAGCGTTAACAGCGCGATATCATCTTGCAAAGTCAGTGAACGATTATGCATTAAAGGTAGCACCTAGCAAACCTGTATGGTTGACAGAATGGGGTGTCAAATCCGGAGGAGCAAATGCGGCCTCAGCGTTAGGTATGGCAGATGCTTATATTTTTATGAGTGAAAATCAGGATATCTATGATAGAGCAAACTGGTTTAGCGTTAACGGCCAGCTTAACTCGTTTGTTGTTTGGGAAGAGTATTTATCTTCATCAGGTGTGATGCGACCAAGAATTAAATATCCTCTTGAAAAAACGGCTTTCGGTCTCACCCATCAAATAGTGCGAGAAGTACTCGAAGATAGCGTATTGCTTGGATCAACTATTACCACTGAAAAGTTGAATTACGATATAAATGCAATCAGTACAAGAGCCGTGATTCAAGATAATAACATTGTAATTTTGGCACTGAATCTAACTGATGAGTCAGCTAATTTTGACATCCTCATCGATGGTACAGCTTATACCGGAAATGTTGAACATACCGCTATGACATTTATGGCTTTAGATGAAGAACGTGTTTTACCTATAAATATTTCTCCTATGAGTGAAGTGCTATCTGTCAATGGCGTTACACGTTTACCTAAGTTATCAATTAATAAGATTGTGTTGCAAGACGCAGAGCTTATGGCAAACATATTTGATTTAGAATTAACAACGCAAGATCAAATATATGCTTATGATGAAGGAGACACGGTGACAGTTGTTGCTACGACTTACTCAGATACAAGTGAGGTGCGTTCTGTATCCTTTATTGAATCTGGAAAAATTATTTATGTCGATACACTAGCGCCTTTTGAAATGGATTGGCGACCCAGTGGAGACGGTATCAAAGAAATCACTGCCTCAGCAATACGAGCCGATGGGGTAGGAGTACGTGCTCAAAAAATGAAAGTTAATATGCGTGAAATTCCATTATTTATTAATGTTACGCTCGTTTCGCCAACAAAAACGACATTGACGACCAACGAAACCATTGCATTGTCTGCAACAACAACAGTAAATAAAGGCGAGGTAAGTCACGTTGATTTTCAAGTTAACGGACAAATCGTATATACAATTGATTCAAAACCTTACACTTACCAGTGGCGTCCAAGTGCACCGGGTAGTTATAGTATTTCTGTAGTTGCTAACCATGTTTCGGGTGTTAAGGTGTTTTCTGATGTTACTGCTTTTGAAGTGGCACAGGCTTCAACCCAGAATCAAGCAACGAATGTATCAGTCAAAGATAATCGTGCAAGTGGTGGTAGTTTAAATATCTGGTTACTTCTTGCTTTAATCTTGTATTTAAAATCATTTTACTGCAAAATCAATCAATTGAAATCAAGGAGAAGATCCTATGCAAGTTAGACATTCTACTAATCCAAAAGATGCTAAACATTATGATACCAAACGATTAAGAGATGAGTATTTAATCGAGTCTCTGATGGAGCAAGACCAACTTAACTTAGTGTATTCACAGATTGATCGCGTGATTACAGGCGGTGCAGTGCCTGTTACCACATCATTGACACTGGCAGCGGGCGATGCATTGCGCGCAACATCGTTCTTACAACGTCGCGAACTAGGCATAATTAATGTCGGCGGTGACGGTTTAGTAACAGTAGGAGATACCGAATATAGTTTAGGTAGACTGGAATGCTTGTACGTCGGTCGCGGACAACCTGATCCAGTATTTTCTAGCGATGATGCTAATAACCCTGCGTTATTTTATTTAGTATCTACGCCTGCGCATGCAGAATACCCGACGGTAAAAAGTATGCAATCTGATGCGAATCCAATTCACCTTGGTGATCTTTCTACTAGTAACAAGCGCACTATCTATCAATACATCCATGAAAAAGGCGTACGCAGCTCACAATTGGTGATGGGTTTGACAATCCTAGAAACCGGAAGTGTGTGGAATACATTCCCAGCACATACTCATGACCGCCGCATGGAAGTTTACTTTTACTTTGATTTAGCCGATGATGCACGAGTCATGCACCTGATGGGTGAGCCAGAAGAAACACGTCACCTGATGGTGAAAAATCATCAAGCCGTGTTATCGCCTAGCTGGTCTATTCACAGTGGTGCAGGTACAAGTAACTATGGTTTTATTTGGGCAATGGCGGGTGAAAACCAAGCTTTTGATGATATGGATCCGATTGATCTAGATAACTTTAAATAGATAACACACCCTTATGATGCGATTTTTCATAGCTTTAATTTGCTGTATCTTTTGTGCTGTATTAGCCAGTCCTAGTGATGCCGCAACAGGTTATGAAAATTGCATCGACTGTCATAGTGAACAAGTAAGCTTGTGGCAACAATCCGACCACTTCAAAGCGATGAACCCGCCGACTGAGAAATATGTGTTGGGTGATTTTTCTGGGGTTGTGGTTTCACACTTTTCCCAAAAAGTAACCTTTTATAGCAAAGATGATGCTTATTGGATGTCATTTACTGAGGGTGATACAACCACGGAATATCGTGTTGAGTATACTTTTGGTCATGATCCATTACAGCAGTATCTCATTAAAGCCGATAATGGGCGCTTACAGGTCTTTCCGTTTGCTTGGGATAGTCGACCTAAAGTTGAAGGCGGGCAACGTTGGTATGTTATGTATCCTGAAGAAGATATTCAGGGAAATGATAGACTACATTGGCAGCAGCCTTTACAAAACTGGAATGGTATGTGTGCCGACTGTCACTCTGATGGGTTAAAGCGTAATTATGATACTCATACTGACAGTTTTTCTACTAATTGGGATAACATTAATGTGGGCTGTCAGTCATGTCATACTGATATGTCTGGACATGCGTCTACTTTGATGAATAAATTAGACCAAACAGGTTTAGAATATTTGAAAGACACCGCTAAAAAGGTGAGTAAATGGGCTTTTACCGAAGACAATAATATTGCTAGTTGGCAAGGTGAAAAGCGTGATAATCGTTTTATGGAAACTTGTTATGCTTGTCACTCATTGCGTGCTCCTATCACTGATGGGTTCTCAGCAGATACCCCGTTTTTAGATCAGTTCTCGGTTGCGTTACTTGATAACACGACGTATCACGCCGATGGGCAAATCAAAGAAGAAGTGTATGTGTATGGTTCTTTTTTGCAGAGTAAAATGTATAGCGCTGGAGTTAATTGTGTAGATTGCCATAACCCACACACTATGAAAGTCAAAACTCAAACCAATGGTCTATGTCTACAGTGTCATCAACCACAGACATATGAAACCCCTCAACATTTAATGCATGAGTCTGGCACTGAGCCTGCACAATGTGTGAGTTGTCATATGCCAACGACAACATATATGGGTGTTGATGCCCGTCGTGATCACAGTTTTAAGATCCCGCGTCCTGAATTGACCTCAGTGTTCAATATTCCCAATGCATGCAGTAGCTGTCATGCGGACGAAGGTCCAGAATGGGCAGCTCAACAAATTAATATGAATTATCCGAATAACCGGGCGCTAACAGATTCGGAGACATTGTTTATTCGGTTATTGCATCAGGGGAGCTTACCGCTTGCGCAGCATCTTGCTTTAGCTAACGACGCAAAGATGAACGAGATATATCGGGCCAGTACTATTGCATTATTACCTAACAGTACACAGACTATCACACATAACACAGTGAAAAATTGGTTAGTTTCTGATGAGCCCTTGGTCCGTTTAGCTACTGCGAGAATTGGCTCAATGCTAAGTGACGTTGAAAAACGCAAAGGCTTTGTTAACTTGCTCTCTGACGAACTGCGCTCAGTACGAGTAGAGGCGGCAGTGCATCTTGTTGGAATGTCATTTGTTGAACCCGAAGTATTCAATCAAGCTTTTGCAGAACTAATGGCTGCCAGAGAACAAGGGATGTGGCGTGGTGAAGGGGGCCTTAATAAAAGCATGGTACACATGCAGCAAAACAAAATAACACCTGCCATTGAAGCTTTAAAACACAGCATAGAGGTAGACCCTTATTTTGTACCTTCTTATGTTAATCTAAGTAATATTTATAAAATGACAGGAGACACTGCTGCAGAAAAAGCAATGTTTGCAAAGGGCCTGAAACACAACCCTAAGGCTGATTTATTGTTATATAGCTATGCACTGTTTTATATTCGTCAAAATGATGTAGATAATGCTATAGAACAAGCATCACTAGCAATCAAACAGGCACCAACTAACCCGCAATATGCCTACCTTTATTTTTTAGCACTTGATAAGAAAAATAGCACAGCTCAAGCGTTACTCAACTTACGCACCAGTCTTAAACGTTACAATAATAATCCACAGCTGGTGGATTTGGGACTGTATCTTGCTCAAAAACAACAAAATAGACAGCAATATCGTTATTTTATGTCCTTAAAGTAAAGCGACTCCCTCGTTAATTAAATGTAAAAAAAAACGGATTATAAAGTAGTCATATCTATTCATATTGTGTCATAATCAGTCAGGTTTGTTTTATATTGACTTCGAGGTTACACATGACATTAAGTTCGATTGCGCCATCACGCAAAGCACCATCCGTTATTGCTTCTTCTTTGCTGTTATTTGCTTTTTTAAATGGTTGTTCTGCAACGTCGAGTCCATCATCTAATGTTGTATTAGAAAGCCAAGTAAAAATCACCGAACAAGGTTTGCATTTTAATGGTAAAAAGGTTTCCCATAAAACCCTAAATACTGCAAGCACCCAGCTTGACCAGTTTGATTTCTTTTTTGGTCGTAATATTTCTGCGCATGGTGATGCCATCAAAGTGTATGGCGATTATGTGTTTATGACGTGGTATCGCGGTGGTAAAACCGATCGTCACGTAATGTTATCGCGCTATAATAAAAAGACTGGCACAGTTGCTACGATTGAGTTCCCGCATCGACATACCGGTTTTCGTGGGGACCCTAATATTGGTGAGTCCCACAATTCTATCGGTATAGCCGTCAGTCCGCTTAATGGCACTATACACATGGTCTATGATCTACATGCTTATTCGGACGATAATTTTGGCGGTAAATTTAAAGATGATTTTTTCCGCTATTCATACAGTATTCCTAATACTGCTAACGTACCTGATGAAGAGTTTACTTTAGACCGTTTTGTTAAGGACACCAGTGAGGTGTCTCAAGGGCCTGATGATTACAAACACTTGACAATGACAGGTGATCTTGCTGATAAATCCAATTTCTCTCGCCTAACCTATCCAAAGTTCTTCACCACTACTGACGGTACGATTCTGCTCTATATGCGTTTGGGCGGAAACAATAACGGTGCTTATGTATTTAATCGCTATGATGCCGACACGCAAAATTGGTCACGTTTTACTAAATTTAATGAAAATAACCAACGTAGTAAAGGTAATGATTATAATTGGGGACTTTATGGCAACATGAAGTATCTCAACGGTAAATTACGCGTTGGTTTTCAACAACGCGCTAACATAAAAGATGACAAGTACGTCTATCAAAACGGAATTTACTACGCATACTCTGATCATCCGCAAGGTTTTGGTGATTGGAAAAACCACAAAGGCGAGGAAATGACATGGCCGTTAGTGAATTCTGATGAGATCAAAATTGTCGAACCAGGTGATTATATTTCGCATAGTGAATCAAACTCGGTGCATATTGTTAGTGGGTTTGATTGGACTGTTACTGAGCGCGGTGACGTGCACTTTATTAGCTCGTTGCGCTCAACTAATACTAAACGTCCTGATTTTGAACAAGTGCATTTGCACACATATAAGCCTGCCGGTGCAGAGGAGTTTATAACCACCACCGATTTCCCTGGTGCGAGTAAGCTATATACCTCAGGCGATGATATTTTTATTATTGGATTAAACAATGGACTGCCGTTTATCGAAAAAGGTGTTGGCGGTACCAATAATTTTGAGCGGATTTATGAGCAAAGTGGCGGTGTGCGTTTTGACCACGGCGTCGTATATGTTAAAGATGGGAAGGTATATTATTATTTGATGGAAAAAACTTCAGGCGATTCAATGCCATTGCATCTACAAGTCATTGATCTTGGTATTGCTAAGTAGGAGGATGATATGGATAGGCGGAATTTTTTATTGGGTACTATTGGCAGTGCAGTTGCACTGTCAGGTTGTCAGTTTGAAGTGTTCAATCAACTCAAGAAACAATACCCCAATGTGTTGATGCTGATCGTCGATGATCTTAATGATTGGATTGGTCCACTTGGTGGCCATCCGAATACCAAAACTCCCAATATTGACCGTTTGGCTAGGCAAGGAACGGTATTTTCGAACGCTCATGCACCGGCGCCGCTGTGTGGACCCTCTCGAGCTAGTGTGATGACTGGATTAGCTCCAGCCACAACCGGTATATACGGACATGTCAAAGATATTGATATTAAGCGTGCAAACCCCAAAGCCGCAGAATCCGTATTCTTAAGTGAATATTTTCGTAAGCACGGCTACTATACCGCCGCAGTTGGCAAAGTATTTCATCAAGGTATTGCTCCCAACAGTTTTGACGAGTTTGGTGGTCGATACAAGGGTTTTGGACCATCACCTGATGAGCGTTTTAAATGGCATGATAAGCGCACCAATACCGATTGGGGGGCGTTTCCTGATGATGATGAGCAAATGCCTGACTATGATGCTGCGCAATGGTTAGCAAAGCAACTTAAACGTAATCACGACAAACCGTTTTTCATGGCTGGTGGTTTTTTGAGACCTCATGCTCCATGGTATGTTCCACAAAAATGGTTCGATATACATCCTTTGGAAGACATTGTTTTGCCTCCTTTCCTATCTAATGACCTGGATGACGTGCCCGATATCGCTAAAGCCGTAAGTGCACATCCGATGATGCCAACCACGGAATGGGCACTTGAGAATAACGAATGGAAAAATATCGTACAGGGATATTTGGCCAGTGTTTCATTTGTTGATTCGTGTGTGGGCATTGTTTTGGATGCGTTAGAAAATAGCCCATACGCTGATAATACAGCCGTTGTGTTATGGGGTGATCACGGCTACTCCCTTGGTGAAAAAAGTAAATTTGCGAAGATGTCATTATGGGAGCGTGCCACGCGTACTCCGTTAATAATAACGCCGCCAAAAAATAAAGTGAGTGGTGATGCGAATAATGTTGTCAACCAACCAGTTAGCTTATTAGATTTGTATCCAACACTTATTAAGATCTGTGGTTTACCAGAAAACACACAAAACCAAGGGGTAGATATTAGTCCGTTAATGCGCCAGCCTGATTTGCCATGGCAGCACGCTGCAGTCACAACCTATGGTCCGAACAATCACGCGGTAAAAACGTCGCGTTATCGTTATATAAAATATGCCGATGGTAGTGAAGAATTATATGATCACGAATATGATGTTAATGAATGGCATAACGTTGCTGGTGATCCTCGTTACTATCAGATACAACAAGAATTAATTAGGCATTTGCCCACAGACAATGCTCCATGGTCCCAAGTGTCAAATTATACTGGTAACCCGTACTTTAAAGCATTGACAGAGAATGCATCAAGCACTCAGTAAGTATACTAATTTTATAAGGGAAATATTTTAATCATGGTTATATCCGCGACAACCGATTACCGCGCAGCTGCGCAAGCTAAACTACCGCCTTTTTTATTTCATTATATTGATGGTGGTTCTTATACTGAAACGACATTAAAAAATAATGTTAGCGATTTACAAGACATCGCTTTGAAGCAAAAAGTCTTAAATGATATGTCAGAATTGAGCCTTGAGCACGATGTATTTGGTGAAAAATTATCAATGCCAGTGGTACTTTCTCCCGTTGGGCTAACTGGAATGTATGCTCGCCGCGGTGAGGTTCAGGCGGCAAAAGCAGCTGAAAAGATGGGGATCCCTTTTACTATGTCGACGGTCTCTGTGTGTCCTATTGAAGAAGTCACACCAGCGATTAAACGCCCAATGTGGTTTCAACTGTACGTGTTAAAAGACCGTGAGTTTATGAAAAACGTGCTGGAACGCGCTAAGGCTGCAGGCGTTACAACGTTAGTCTTTACTGTAGATATGCCAACGCCTGGTGCTCGTTATCGTGACATGCACTCAGGTATGAGTGGGCCATACGCAGAATTTCGTCGGGTAATGCAAGCAGTTGCTCATCCCTCTTGGGCGATGGATGTTGGTTTATTAGGCAAACCTCATGATTTGGGCAATATTTCTGCATATCGTAATAAAACGACCAAGTTAGGTGATTATATAGGATGGCTAGGTGATAATTTTGACACGTCGATTTCGTGGCAGGATTTGGAATGGATCCGCGAGTTTTGGGATGGTCCATTAATTATCAAAGGTATATTGGATGTTGAAGATGCTAAAGATGCAGTGCGCTTTGGTGCAGACGGAATTGTTGTTTCTAATCATGGTGGACGCCAACTCGATGGGGTTATGTCCTCAGCAAAAGCATTGCCTCTGATTGCTGATGCGGTGAAAGGTGATATTAAGCTGTTTGTGGATTCGGGTATTCGCAGTGGATTAGATGTAGTACGGATGCTGGCACTTGGTGCTGATTGTACTATGTTAGGACGCTCGTATATTTATGCATTAGCCGCGAGAGGGCAACAAGGCGTAGAGCATTTGTTGAGTCTTTATCAAAATGAAATACGCGTAGCGATGACGCTGACAGGAGCTAAGTCAATTGGTGAGATTGGAAATCACTCCATTGCAAGAGCTATGTAGTCGGTATTTATATTGTACTAATATTGTCGGATGGTCACGCATGGGTTGGCTGTGCGTGTAGCACGTGAGTTAGATGATCAGTATCGAATGAATGAACGTCAGGCTTTATAGTATTAATTAGGTTATAAGTGGAGAACGTACTATGCATCTTTTTTTAAAAAATTCAGTTTTCGGTTGTATGATTATGCTGGCTTCTTTATCTTCTCAAGCTGTAGAGTGGGAGGCTAATTGGATCTGGGAGAAGACCCGTTTTACCGACCCTAACACTTGGGTTGCCTTCCGAAAGAATGTATCTCTAGACCACGTGCCAGCTAATACGAAAGCATACATCAGTGCAGATACAAAATATTGGCTATGGATTAACGGCGAGTTAGTCGTCTTTGAAGGGAGTTATACGGGAGGACCAAGCCCTGTTAAAGCCTCCCCACGCGTGGACTATTTTCCTATTGCTTCTAACAAATATTACGATGAAGTTGATATCAGTGATTATTTGCAAGAAGGCAAAAATACGATTGCTGCGCTGGTTTGGTATTACGGAGATAATGGACAAAAAGGAACGCATATATCATCTAATAAAGGCGGTTTTATTTTTCAAGCTGATGTTGGTGGTATCAAAATATTAACTAATAATACTTGGAAAGTTAAGACTCATCCAGCCTTCGCCAAAAAGGTTACTAAAAAATCACCTTACCGCATTGCTGCATGGAATGTCGACTATGATGCACGTTTGGCAATGGGAGATTGGACTGAGCAAGGCTGGGTTCAACAAGTATTTGATGATTCAACATGGCAATCTGCTCATGGTCATCTTATTCCTCCCAGAGCACCTTTTTATAAGCTATTTCCCAGTGAAATTCCAATATTGCATGATTATGGTTTGAGCAATTGTAGTAATTATACACAAGACCAATTCCCATTCGTTAGTGATGGTAAGACGATACGTTGTAAGCTAGATTTTAATAAAAATTTTACGCCTTATTTTGATATTGAGGCTAACGCGAATGAGGTCATACATATCAATAGCAATATGCGTTTAAATACTATTGAGACTACATATACCACTCGGCAAGGGCGTCAGCAGTTTGAATCATACTCTTGGTCAAATGGTCGAATTATTAATTTTAAGATTCCAAAAGGAGTGATCGTCCACGGGCTAAAATATCGATGGACCGGAGTTGGTCAAACACCAGGTCATTTTTCTTCAGATGACCCATGGCTGAATAGAATCTGGCAAATGGCTGAAAATACGCTTTATATTTGTGCACGTGATAATTTTATGGATACTCCTGATAGAGAGCGAGGGTTGTGGATTGGTGACGTTGCAGATCAGGCGAGTTATTTATTTTATTCAATGGATCAACCTGGTCGAGATTTATTAAAGAAGGCAATTAAAGTTACCTTGGCCTTCAGCGATACTGAAACGGGTATTTTTGCAGGCCTTGCACCAGGTAGATTTCGAGAATTACCCGCGCAAAGCTTACAGTTTATTGATCAAGGCATTTGGCACTATTATTTTAATACTGGTGATATTGAAACACTTAAATTTGCTTATCCTTATGTGCATCGATATTTAACACTATGGGGTTTGCGTGAAAACGGTCTAGCTACTTTTAGAAGCGGTGCTTGGAAATGGACGGATTGGGGGCCGCAAGACACGATTGACTATGACGTTATTCAGAATGCTTTGTATTACAGTGCGTTAAAAGCAGCTAAAAATATGGCATTAGCATTGGGTGATGAAACTCACTTAAGCTTTTATGATTCTCGTATTTCCTCAATCAAGCGCGCCTATCAACAGCAATACTGGCAAGATGGATTTTTTAGCAGTCAGCCGGATAAATATAAAGATGATCGCGCCAATGCTATCGCAATTCTATTCGGTCTTGCTGAGCCTTCACAATACCAACAAATCGTTGATAATGTTCTCATCCCCAATCACTATTCAAGTCCGCATTTTGAGTGGATGGTATATAACGCGATGGCAATAGCGGGTCGTCATCGTGATGCGCTTGTGCGGATGAAAACTCGTTACGCAAAACAAGTTAATAACCCTGCTTTATCGACATTGGCAGAATACCTTCCATCTGGTGGAACTGAAAACCACGCATGGAATGCACCGAGTACTGTGTTAAGTCAGTTTATTGCTGGTATTGCTCCCACATCCGTAGCATGGGAAGAATATGAAATTAAGCCGAATATGGCACATATGAAACGTGTAAATCAACTCGTTCCAAGCGTGAAAGGTGATATTGATTTTATGATTGAGCGTAGCGACACGCAGATTGATATAACACTTGTATCGCCATCAGATACAACTGCAATTTTAGGCATTCCTAAACGTTATTTCAATATTTCCTCTATTGTATTTAATGATGAATCTATTTGGCAGGCAGGGCGTATGCAAGAGCAAATGCTGGGTATTGAATTTATTGGTCAAGATAAAGATTTCATCAACTTCAAAATCGCACCAGGTCAATGGAAAATAAGGTCCTTTAAATGAATAAAGTTCAATTCCATCGCCTTCATAATCCAAGAAATATCAGTATGTTTATGTATTGTTTCCTCATATTTATCATGTTTTCAAGTCATGCACTTGAACAGGACAAAAATGCTGATGATAAAAACTCTAAACCCAATATTCTTGTGTTCATGATTGATGATTTGCGTCCTGATTTGGGTAGCTATGGACATGCTCATGCAATTACTCCTAATATTGATAAACTAGCTAATCAAGGTGTGAGTTTTAATCGAGCTTATGCTCAGCAAGCTATTTGTGGTCCATCAAGAGTGAGTATTATGACTGGCCTAAGACCGGAAACTACTGGGTTGTATACTATTCGTCGAGATGGTCGATTGCGCCCAAACCAACCCAATGTTGTATCTCTACCCCAGTTATTTAAGGCGAACGGTTATAAAACTATTAGTATTGGCAAGGTCTACCACAGCACTACAGATGATCAAGAGAACTGGTCGACACATATTAAAAAATTACCTAATTTTTATGTCGATCCAGAAAAGCAGGCGGTTAGATATGCTTATGAAGCTGGAAACGTAGAGGACGATTTTTATAAAGATGGGAAGGTTGCTCGTGATGCAGATATTGCATTACGTGAACACCAAAACGATCCATTTTTAATGTTTGTTGGATTTAGCAAACCACATTTACCCTTTAATGCACCTAAAAAATACTGGGATATGTATCAACGCGATCAATTCACCGTGCCAAGTAGAAAGACACCAGACAATATGTTTAGGCTCGCTTTGACTAAATGGAATGAGTTACGCATGTACGGTGGTATACCAAAGGAGGGTTATACAGACGACGAACTCACTAAAACCTTGATTCATGCCTATTACGCGACGGTGAGCTATATGGATGCGCAGGTAGGAAAAGTCTTAAACACACTGGACGAACTAGGACTACGTGAAAATACCACGGTTATTTTTATGAGTGATCATGGATATAAACTTGGTGAGTATGGCGCGTGGAATAAGCATACTAATATGGAGCTGGATACACGCGTACCTTTGATTATCAGTCAGGCACTTGAAGAGCCAAATCGAAAATCAGGTGTTACGAGCGATGCGTTAGTAGAATATGTCGATATTTTCCCGACGATTGCGGAAACGGCAGGTCTGCCACTACCTGTTCTCGATGGCGTTAGCTTAAAACCTCTGCTCGAACAGCCTCAAATTCAACTCAAGCAGGCAGCGTTTAGTATATTTAATCGCGGACGTATAATGGGAGTATCTGTTACCGATGGGTTCTGGCGTTATACCGAATGGCGTGACGCAAATTCGCAAGCCATCAAATTTGTAGAATTGTATGATCATCGAGATAGTCAGGTCGTATCTGAAAATGTGGCTAAACAACCACAATATGAAAAAGTTGAAATACGTCTTCGTAACATGTTACAACAGCAGTTTCCTTTAGATGGGCCCTCATTTTATGCACCGCGAAACGTAATTAATAATACGGTATCGATCAAGGCCGATCTTAGCAATAAAGATGCTCATGTAGGCGAAATGTTTGATTTTTTCAATGTCGCAGTCAGAACCGAGCGTGGTAATCCAAAATCAAAACCTGCAACTTATGGTCGTACACCGAAAGTGACTACTGTGCGTATGTTAGGTGGTTGGTATAATCAAGATCTCTCTGGTGATACATATCGATGGGATGGCAAACAATATGTCTATAATTTTAAGGCAGCAACTCAGCGTATCGACCGCTGGTTGGCTAATGATTGGGATATCTTTCAGATTGTCCTTGATAATCCGCCATGGGCATTTCAGCGAGGGATTAAATTTGTAGATAAGCCTGATGGCAAAAATTACTTAAGTAAAGATCGGGTAGGTGTTTATGGCAACGGAATTCCCCCGAATGATGCGAAAGCATGGTCGCAATATATTGTGGCATTTATGGAGCATCTCATTGACACCTACAGTAAAGAAACTGTGTTGCAATGGCGCTTTCGTATAGGTTCGGAAATTGATACGCGGCCACAGCATTGGGCGGGTACGCGTGAAGAGTTTTTTGCCCATTATCAGAATACTGTCGAGGCAGTTAAAAGCGTGTTACCTGATGCCGTCGTTGGAGTACATTTTCGTGAGGCGTCTCATAAAAGCAAATACATAGACTATACTGGTCAGAGTGAAGATGCTTATGCGCCATCTTTTGTAAATTGGGCCAAAAAACATAATGTCCCTTATGATTTTTTAGCTATATCCTATTATCCGCATATTACGCATCCTCATGAGATGGATATGGAGAATGTCTATACTCAACAAATAGCTCCAATTGTGGAGCACCCTGACTATAATCAAAATGCCAGTTTTGAGATTCATGAATTTAAATTCATTGTCAAGATGGAGCGTGCTGGTTTTGTAAGTGTCGGAACATCACATAATTCTGCATTTTTCGCCATGCTCTCGAAAATGGCGTTACAAAAAAATATTCGACAGATATTTCAGTGGGGTAATGCTCATGGGGGGTATTACAATGGAGAAGCAATGACGCAGTTTGCTCTACATGGTATGTTGGGCAGTCGTATTTATACTAATACGGTGACAGGTTCCCCATTGATCTTGGATAATAATATTGATGCAATCGTGACTCAGCACCCAGACAACCATGCGATTGATGTGCTGGCATACAATTTTAATAACAAAAACTTGACGTATCAGTCTCCAGAATCACTGTCATTATCTCTCAATGTAAAGCAAGCGGTAGGTACCAGCTATCAGTATCGCGTTGCGCAACTTGATCGTGCATCTAATATTGAACAAGTATTCACTGCGGAGTCACCAAAAGCCACCATTCCGGTTAGTGCCGGTGGCTGGTTGTTGCCCAATACCCATCCTACTGCGGCATTAAATAAACGCCTAAACTCGCAAGGGTTAAAACAATTTAATGTGTTTCGCTCTGGGTTTGAGCGTAAAAACCAGCTCGTATGGAGTGAATGGGTAGACGCAGAGACTTTGCCAAATAAACAGAGTGGATCAAAGATCAAGATAAACCGTGTAATCCCATCGTTTAGCGTGCAAAAGTATGAAATAAAGTGGCTGCATACAGCAGATTTGTAATAAAAAGGATTCAGTTGATATTGCACCCAAAGAAGTGCGAGCAAAGGTAGCTCAAGCCATCAATAACGATGTTATCAGTACATGGAATGGACATGCCTCAGTTGGTGCACTAGCTCAGACCTATTTATATCTTGCATTGAGTGATTATGGTTATGGCGATACTGCCTTTAATATTTCAATAGGATACAGCACGATTGATAGCCAATGGGAACGTCAGGTGGATACTATTATTTGGCGTTTTACGGTCCCAAGTAATACTTCGGCGCTTTTGGATTTAGCTGGACCATATACACAATATAGTGGGAAGTATAAAGCAGGGCGGTATTTAAAAACATTCAAGTTGAAATGCAATGACTATAAATGATTTTTTTATTATTTTTTTGATTGTTAATGATTTGATTTGATTTTTTGTATATGTTAATTTAATGTTGAGTTTATGATAAATATTTAAGTCTTTACTCTTTTTTATGGATTTTGCTCTTAATATTAGGAAGACATATGAAAACAACTAAGCACACATTCAAAACAGGCACGGCAGCATTATTGCTTGCTGTAAGCACGCCAACCGTTATTGCACAAGAAGTTAACGAGGCGTTATCTAAACAAGAGGAATCTGTTGAAGTTATCAAGGTAACTGGCGTACGCGACGCGCTAGAGGCAGCTTTGTTAGTTAAGCGCGACGCTAGTTCTGTTGTTGACGCAATCTCAGCAAACGACATTGATGATTTACCAGCACTTGATTTAGGTGAAGCCTTACAGGCACTGCCTGGAATTCAGTTGAACCGCGATGGCGGTCAACGTGATTCTGAAATCAGCTTGCGTGGTTTACCGGGAGGATTTGTTAGAACCACTGCCGGAGGACAATCAATTGCTACGCCAAGCCGAAGTGCAGGCGCGGCAGGTGCCTCTAATCCATTTGGTGCATTCGAAGCTGGTATATTTGATGGTGTTACTGTTGTAAAAAGTCCGACGGCCGATCTTCAAGCCGGTGGCGTTGCTGGTATCGTTGATCTTAAATTTCAACGTGCATTAAGCAAGCGTGACGGTCTGATGAAGGTGGATTTAGGTTCTCGCTATGAGGATTTATCAGAAGAATTTAATACAACATATCGCTTCCAAGGTGTTAAGCATTTTATGGATGGTCGCCTTGGCGTTGCTTTTAAAGTTGCTGGTTCAGAACAAAACTACCGTCGCGACACAGTTAACTTTACGCAATACACTAACCTTGTCAATTTTAACCAGGAGACAGGTGAGCAGACGGGTGTTAGACCGATTATAAGTGCCGAGGCAATTGATGAATATCGTGCTTTGCATGGCCTTCCTGATAATTCACAAATCCGTGTTATCTCCCGTGCAGGGCAGGCCGCCGAGGTTAGTAATGGTGATCGCCATTCCGGTGCGATCAATCTTGAATTTAAAGCGACTGAACATTTTAAACTTGGTTTAGATTATATTTACACCAAGCGTACTCTTGACCGTAGCAATTTAGAAGACTCTCAATTTTTAGCACGTCGTCAAGCCGATAACTCACAGCAACAAGTCACATTAATTGGCGCACCCTCTTCTTCGGGTTTTGCAGGCCCTGGCGAACCTCAGACTTACACAGTCGGACATGCGAGTTGGACTAATTTAAACTGGTTGCCAGCCAACCGATTATTTCAATTTACTGAAGATGCTGACGGCTTATTTGTATACGCTGATTATGCAAAAGATGATTGGGTAGTAGATGCCAAGTTTTCACGTTCAGAATCAGAAAATTTCTTTATTAACGAAGGCATAGACTTACGTCATCAGGTGGATGGCAGTCGCCAACGTTGGGCGCCAACTGGGATAGATGTTGAAATTAACACAGGCAACGGCAATTTAGCTCAGGCCTTCGTCCAAGTGCAAGATCCTTCAGTGTTGAGTTCGTTTATCTATGACGGAGATTGGAGCACACCGAATGCTTCTGGATTTAACAGTACGTTGCCCGACTCAGTAAATGACGGTCGCCGAGTTCAATTTTATGTCAATGGCCGTGTAGATAATCCAATACGTGAACTGGACTCTGGCGAGTTCAATGTTTCTCGTTATACCGACCTCGGTTTTGGTGATACTTTTCGTTTAGAGTCAGTAAAGGGCGGTTATCGTTATCAAACTGAAGAATTAGTAAATAATGATTTGCGGGTCGGTGCTGGCGGGCTGAATGCTGAGGCGCTAACAACTGAAAATATTTTTGGTGATGCGCGATTGTTTGTCGAAACTCAAGGGCCATTTTTCAAAGGAAACTTCCCAGGTGCATTTGGTCCGGGAACAGGTTGGAGCACAATCGATTCTGTAAATATTCGTCCATTGCTACAACAAGGGATTTTAGACCGTTTACCTGAGGGTTCTGCGCTCGCTGACCCCACAGGATGGGGAGTTAGATTAGCGGGTGGCCGCAACCAATTTTACGCACGTAATTTCAGTACCGTTCAAGATATTACTGCGGCATACATTATGGGTAACTTTAGTGGTGAACTTGGTTCAGTCTTTTATGCTGGTAATTTAGGTTTTAGAAGAATCGAAACCGATAATGAATTCACTGGTGCATTCCTTGACGCAGATGGTGTTTTGCAAACACGTACTACTGGCAACAGCTATACGCATACTCTGCCTTCGTTTAACGTTAAATTTGAATTAACTGACGATGTTATTTTACGCTTGGCGAGTTATGAAGGAATTGTGCGACCAAATTTACGTAGTCAAAACCCTACAACAATTGTCACAGCTAACGAAAATGACGATGGTGATATCACTAGCGTTCGCGTGGACCTACCAGCGTCAGATGTAGAACCATATACAGCAGATAACTTTGACATTTCGCTCGAATGGTATAACCGCGAGGGTAGTGCTATTTCAGTTGGTTTCTTTGAAAAAGAGATTACCGGGCTATTTGGCAGCGCTCCAGCTTGTGGAGATGATATTCCAACAGATGTCAGTGACGGACTATTCGGTCCTACTGGGCTAGTAGAGGGTGGCGGTACTGGTGGTTTAGAGTGCCGCGAACTTGAGCCATTTACTAGTTCTGACGGTACAACCAATGATTTGGGTCGTCGCATTACGGTTAACCAAGCTATTAATACACCAGGATCTATTAAAGTCTCTGGTTATGAGCTTGCCGTTCAGCAGAAACTCGACTTTTTACCTTACCCGTGGAACGGTTTTGGTGGCGTATTTAACTATACCAAGATCAATACTGACGAATCAGACGACGGTACAACGCTATTACGCGTATCTCCTGAGTCATATAATGTCGTTGGTTACTGGGAAAACGAAAAATATAGTATCCGTTTAACCTATAATTGGCGTGAAGCGCAGCAGCTATCTCAAAACATTATTTTAGATGGCACCAACTCAGCTTTCTTAGGTACAGATGCACGTTTCGAAACAGATCGTGGTCGCCTTGATATGGCAGCATCTTATCGCTACAGCGATAAGTTACGATTTGATTTGCGCGCCTTTAACTTGACCGAAGACCAAGGCTATGAATACATCGGCGGCAACGAGGATGCAGTAAACCGTATCCGCTTTGCAGGTCGCACGTATCGCGTAGGCGTAAGCTATACATTCTAACAAGACGTTGTTAGCAGGATTATAATCCTTAGAAACCCAACTGAGTGAAAACACAGTTGGGTTTTATTTTATATTTAACGTTAATAGTTATAAAAATAAGAGAGAAGTGTCAATGTGGAAGAAATTATTGTGTAGTGGTGTGTTGAGTTTTTTCTTAACACCTAATGTGTTTGCAGGACAACTCAATGCCGAGTACTTTGCGAAACCCACTGCTGAGTATTTACCAAAAACTTGGATGCACGCCATGAATGGCAATTTGAGTAAGCCAGGGTTTACCGGCGATTTTCAAGCATTGAGTGATGCGGGTATTGGCGGAGCTATATTTTTTCATGTGCATCGCAAAGATCGGCCATATTCTTCTAGAGGTCCCGTGCGCTTTGGTACAGATGAGTTCTTTGAACATTTGGTTCATGCAGCAGCACAAGCCGATAAACACGATATTGAATTTGGCATCCACAATGCTGATGGGTGGACTTCTAGCGGAGGGCCATGGGTATCTCCAGAACAATCCATGAAAAGAATTACGTGGTCAGAGACAAATGTTTCCGGTCCTCAAAAAATGACTCCCGCACAGCCTGGTTATTATGAAGGCCTTTATCGTGATATTGCAATTATCGCCTTGCCAGAAAATAAATACAATCAAAGCAATCAATTTGCTAATGCAAGGCTTTCCTCGTCTGACCTATCATTGAATACAAATGTGTTACAGGACAAAGATTGGGATACAACATTCACATTTAATAAAAATGATGACGATGATTATTGGGTACAAGTAACACTCGACAAACCTGCTACTCTTCGAAGTCTTCATATTGAGACACCTAATCGTCATGGTGATGCGTCTTTGCAAATTTCTCAAGATGGCAAAAAATTTATTACCGTTGATAAAAAATTAAGACGTCCACGCCCTGGGGCTCGTTTGTGGGCATTTAGCCCCCAATTAGTTACGAAAGACCAAGATGGTTATACCGCTAAGTATTTTCGGATCGTATTTGACAAACCTATTACACTGACTCGTTTTGATTTATGGTCGGTACCCCGCATTGACGATTGGTACTCAATGAATTCCATGGAACGAGGTCGATTAAGTTTAGCTCCTCAGATTTCTAGTCATGCCATTACAGCCTTAGATGACGTTGTCGTTTTACATCGGGGAGAGATTCCTGAGCAGGGTATCAATGTACCTGATGGACAATGGCGCGTGCTGCGATTTGGCTACACTAGTACAGGAGCTAAAAATGTCCCATCTTCTACTGAAGGCAAAGGTTTAGAAGTAGATAAGTTCGATGCGCAAGCATTGCGTTTTCACTTTGACCAGTATGTGGGTAAATTTGCCAAGCAACTCAAAGCTAAGAATATTAACTCATTAAAAACCACTGAGATTGATAGTTATGAAGTGGGGGGGCAAAACTGGACCAGCAATATAGATAAAAGTTTTAGTGCTAAATTTGGTTATGATTTTATACCTTGGCTGCCAGCGATGACCGGACGCGTGATTGAATCTCCTCGGCACACTGGCGCAGTGTTACAAGAATATCGTCAGCACTTATCGGATTTGATGGTCGATAACTATTTTGGGGAATTTACTCGTATTGCCAACGAGTATGGTATGGAATCTTACATAGAACCTTATGGTTGGGGGCCATTTGATGAACTCGCGGCCGGCGGTAAAGCTGATAGATTGATGGGAGAGTTTTGGGTCAAAGCCCCTTATGGCGAAGAACAACGCTATCATAGCCGGGTCGAGGCCGCCATTTCATCAGCACATACTTATGGGCGTAATATAGTCTCTGCAGAGTCGTTTACTTCGACACAAACTAACTGGTATGGCCACCCTTATTATTACAAACATCATGGTGATCACATGTGGGCACGTGGTATCAATGAAACTATGTTTCATCGCTTTGCACATCAACCTAATAACCACATTCGACCCGGAATGACAATGGATTCAATCGGTTCTCATATCGACCGAACTCAGACATGGTGGCTTAACGGCGGGTCTAAGTGGTTTGAATACCTTGCCCGTGGTTCTTACTTATTACAACAAGGAGTCCCGGATGCTGATTTTTTAGTGCATATTGGTGATGTAGCTCCGCTTCGTGTAACAAAGCGCCTGCAAGTTCCCGAAGGATTTAAATTTGATCATGTGAATACAGATGTGTTGATTAACCGAGCAAAAGTAGAAAATGGGCTTATTGTGCTTCCTGAGGGAACACGCTACCGAGCGATAGTACTTAATAGGACCGATTTTTTAAACTTTCACACTATTAAGAGAATTCAAGAACTCGTTGCGCAGGGAGCAACAGTGATAGGCAAGAAACCCGAATCTGTTATTGGTTTTAGTGAGTTGCCTAAACAAGCAGAATTTACGAGTATTGTTGATAAGTTATGGGGAGACTCGAAAGAGGGGCTTAATCGCTTCAAATTAGGTACGGTTTCGAGTTTTAGCTTAGAAGAGAGCATCAGTAAACTGGGCTTAGCTGCCGATCTTATAATTGATGAACAACCAGTAAAGTATTTCGCAAAACGTCGAATTGGCAAGAATACTTTATATTATTTTCATAATGATGAGCCGGTGTTTAAACATATTAATATCGACTTTAAGGACGGGGATGGTCAACCCGAAATTTGGAATGTCGATGATGGCTCTGTAGAACCCATTCTCAACTATACTCGTAGTGGAAATCGCCTAAAGACTAAGCTTGCTTTAGAACCTTATGGTGGACGTTTTGTACTTATAAGACGTGATGAAGACGCACCAAAGTACGAAGGCACATACACTCGGTTGATAGAAGACACTTATCTTAATAAAGACCAAGGTCGCATCATCAACACCCTTAATGGCCCATGGTCTGTAAGGTTTGACACCGCATTAGGTGGTCCTGAACAGGTGGAATTCGATCAGTTAGTTAATTGGATTGATAGTAATGACGACCGTGTTAAGTATTTTTCGGGTACAGCAAAGTATGAAAATTCATTCTCGCTAAATACACTGAATCGTTCAGAAAAAAATCGTATATACCTGGATTTAGGAGAGGTGCAACAAATAGCTGAAGTCAAAATTAATGGCAAGTCGATGCCAACTTTGTGGAAGCCTCCTTTTGTTCTTGATATCACTGATGTAGTTGAACTTGGAGAAAACCAATTGACAGTTGCAGTGACTAATACATGGGTGAATCGCCTAATTGGCGATGAAGCTTTACCTGATACGAGCGGTTATAGCATGGTGGGAGATACCGTAGCATGGTTAAATAATAACGAACCGCCACCGAAGAGCGAGAGAGTCACGTTTACGGGGTTTAACTTTTTTGAACGTTCTAATCGACGCAAATTACAAAGTTCTGGTCTTTTGGGACCGGTAAATGTTTTCTCAGTATCCCAGAACAATCTTAAAGGAAGTCATAATGAATAAACAAGCTTTCAGTTCCGTAGTCATTGTTATGACTTTGTGTCTTGTCATTGGGTGCGCAAATCTGCCACAAATCCATAAAAATACAAATCTTCAACGAGATTACTTTGCTGAGAATGGTTTTGGTGAAGGCGTGGCTGTAGTGCAACACCCAGCTGGAGAATATAAAAATGGCGTGACCTATTTGGCCTATCAAGGCCCTAAAGAAGATCCTTATGTCGCAGCATACAATCATGCTACAGGTGAGTGGAAAGGCCCCTATAAAGCAGGGGTAAGCATTTTGGGTAAAAACCCGCGTGGTAAAATTGACAGCCACGGAAAACCGACGTTGATTATTGATCATGCTGGGTATATCCATATATTTTATGGCAGCCATGGTGGGGTTCTTGATTTACACGGTAAGAATGCATTAGGTGACTATCATTCTGGCGAAAATAAACACGCAGTTTCCGCTCGCCCTTATGATATCAGTGAATGGGTTGATTTAGATAACGTCTCACCGTTTGGTACTTATAACCAAGCCATAAAAATGGAGAATGGTGATTTATATTTATTCAACCGCCACGGGGCTCACCGTAGTGATTGGGTATATCAAAAATCTACCGATAATGGTCGAACTTTTGAATCTCCAGTCTCGTTCCTAAAACACAAAGCTCGTGCAGATGGGTTAGGTACTGATAGTTGGTATCCCTATGTCTCAAAAGGAGTAGGGAATCAGATCGTAGTTGGTTTTGATTATCATTTTTGTTGGAACCGCAACGCACCACGTAATAATCGAGGCGGCCACTCGACTGAACGTAAAAATCTGTATTACATGACGTTTAATACCGATACTAATGAATGGCATAGTGTTGATGGACAGTTACTTTCAATTCCTTTAACCAAAGAAGAAGCAGATGCCAAAGCCTTAGCGTTTGATACTGGGAAAAATTGGACGTTTAATGGAACGACTAAGGTCGATGCAAAAGGCAATCCGCATATTTCTGCTTATATAGGAGAGGATATCGGTTGGCAAATTGGCGGTCCCAAAAATGCACGTTATTTCCGTTGGGATGGTTCACGTTGGAATGGCAATTTAAATAATGGTCTTCCCATCGGTCGAGGTGATTTTTTATCCTCAGGTGATAACGTTAGTTTTTTGTTAAGTGGCATAGACTCACAAACCAAGCGAACTTCGGTGCGTTGGTGGGAGAGTAATGATGCCGGTGAAACGTTTACTCAAGGACATGAACTATTACAGTTTAAAGACGATTGGGATGACAGAACTTCTAATGCTGATAGTTTGCGTCCAAAATCTCTCAGTAACTTAGATAGCCCTGGCTCTGCATCAAGTTCGTTTATTCGTAATGCGCATCCTGATGCGCGGATAATCATTGCTGAGAAAGCTGATGGGACCGATTATCGCCGTATGTATTTAGTCGGAGATAACGGCCCCGTGGTTCGTAGAGATTAATTGGTGACTAAGGCGTGACGTCAGTATAGACGGCGCGCTTATCCGAACTCGTTTTGATAGTATCAAGGTACAAATAGTGATCGTGCTGCATTAAACTTAAATCACCGTTAAAATACATCCCCCAAGAGGGATAAATGCCGTTTTTGTCATTGTACCCAAACTGAATATTATGTTCGTTTAGCACTTTATTGCCGTCAACCCATAGTTCTAGAATGCCGGTTTTAGTTTCAGAATAGTCAACCTTGGCATGTACAACAAAATCAACCCAACGGTCCAAATATTGGTCTTTATCTCCCGGAATATTAAATCTCTCAGTGCCTTCACCCGTGCGGGTAGGACTTAACTCATTACTATCCCATTTCCAGCTTCCTGTAAGACCATTCTCAGTTAAAGTAAGACTAAACGGAGGATTCCGAGAATGCTCTTTGAGGTGTTTATCAGCACTGCCATGTATTTGGAAGAATAGCCAAGGGTTCTCTTCCTCTTGTGTGCCTTCTTTGGGAAAATACACACTAAAACCATACCATGCATGCGCCCCTTTAACTGTCGGAGTTTTATGTCCGTGGAACATGGCTTTGCGGTCGACATTATCTATTTTGTTGGGATTGCCATTGTATGTAGCTGGATTAGTGTGGTGCCACACTAATTTTGCAGAGTACTGACCGTCACGTACAATCTTGTTTTCTAGTACAAAAGCATGATCGCCCTGATGTTGGTTAAACAAAAAATTGGCCGCTAAATTGCTATTTATACCGGGTGTAAATCCACGTGGATGCGATGCGTTCCAACCGCCATTTTCAAAAGACTCGGAAATGATTGGTATGTTCTTTGAGTTACCTCTAAATTGTCCTGCATGCCAGAGGTAAAGGCGTTGTGCTTTTCCTTTTTTCAGTGCAACAACCATAGCGATGGTATCTTGCGTTTCATTTTTGATTGGTTCGATTTGAATACGTGTGTTGCGCATTGCAATTTCGATTTGTGTTACGTGCCAGTCGTTACCATTATCACTAACTGCTTGTGCAAGAACATTTTTGCCTAGAGAATCTTTGTATACCACAAGTGCATTTTGCTTAGTTTCTTTAGACATCTTAATGACCTCAAGGGCAATAATGTTTTCGATGTTCTGATTATTTAGATCAACTAAGGTACGTTTTGCAGTACCTGGCATGGGTAAGCTATGAGTCCATTGTCCATCTTTAAATGCAGTCATTCGCCATTCTCGATAGTTCGGCGTTGACGCCTGATATGCCAGAGCTGGGGTATTACTATCAAGTAGTAATGGTCTAGTGCTAAAAGGTGTTTCTTCTCGATTCGTTGAATCAAATGCAAGCATCTTCTCATTTGCAACGTTAAGTGTAATCGGTAAAGCAATCTGCTCACCTTGTACATTGAAAAAAGTATCGCTACGTGTATCTAAACTTACATAATAAGCGTTTATACGGCTGTAATGTGTTTTATCGTGATACTCCAAAAAATTACATTCATGCCATAAGTAGCTAATGGCAATTTCTGTATCGCTAATTTTTATTGGATTAATATAAAACGTATCTACATTTAAAGGGTTGTTTTTCTGTACTGTGGGTAGTGTAATCGTGACGGGATCTTCAAAGTTTTGTTTGCCATGAGGCATTTTATAATACACCCAAGGAGATTTATGTGTGCCTAATCGTGTGAATAGATAAATGTCACCATTCCCCATGGTATAGCTTTTAGTGTATGAAGCAAAAGGTGAAATATCATTTACATAAACAAACTCACTGATGTCATTAGGACGTTTAGACATGACATGTAGCATACGACCACCTGCATGAGGTGTATCAATCGAATTAGGGTTTAATCCATCTTCACGTTCACCACCATGTCCACCATAGACGAGATGTAAATGACCCTTACTGTCTTTTTCAATAATAGGGCGACCATGACTATCGATTTTGCGCATCCCTTTTGACAGTGTACTTTCACCAGCTTTATATGCACCGTTCCACTGATGCGTTGCCAGATTGTAAGTTGCGATATATGGGTCAGTTAGATTCCCTTGATAAGTAATGTATAAAGTATCACCCGATACTATGCTCCATCCGGTATGTGGATTTCCAGGTAAATTTTCAGTGAAATAACCATTGGGAAGTCTCGGTAGAGATGCAATTGGCGCAGGTTTTGGTCCTAGGTCTTCTAATGGCATATTGTAAATTTGATGGAAAGTTTTTCCTGCAGTCTCAGCCTCATAAATCGCTTGGTAACTTGGATATTGTCCGTACAGATATTGATCAGTGCGCCAATACCAATAATCGATATTTTGGGGATCTTTGGGGTCTGCTTGTGCGGCAAGTGCAGCAAATACAGGATCGTCCACGGCATATTGTTCAATAAATGTGTCCCTTTGGGCATTGAGCGAGTTTTGTACAACGGTTATGTGTTCACCTTGATTTTGCGCGGTATTTGCTGGGGCTGAACAGCCGCTGAGGAGTAGTAAACTACTGCCAACCACCAGAGAAGAAAAGAAACTAAGCTTTATGTACATATATACTATCCGATATTGTTAAAATATTGTATATTGTTACAGTATTAATCATAATTAATCAATTTAAATCACATTAATTCATAAATAATTACTGTTACCGGAGAAAAAGCTAATGAGAATCGCGCTCACACTAGAAAATAGCCAAGCTGCAAAAAACGCACTCGTGTTAAAAGAATTAAAGGGCGTGGTTAGCCCATTAGGTTACGAAGTACATAACGTGGGTATGGTTGATGAAAACGATCATCACTTAACCTACATCCATCTGGGTATTCAGGCGAGTTTATTACTTAACACCGGCGCAGTGGATTTTGTGATTTCTGGCTGTGGCACAGGTCAAGGTGCAATGATGTCTTTAAATGCACATCCTGGCGTATTGTGCGGGTATTGTCTTGATCCAACAGATGCGTTTTTATTTAACCAAGTTAATAATGGAAATGCGCTAGCTTTGGCCTTTGCGAAAGGTTTTGGCTGGGGTGCTGAATTAAACATTCGTTACATGTTCGAAAAAGCGTTTACTACAGGTGAGCGCGGCCAAGGTTATCCTGTTGAACGCGCCGAGCCACAACAGCGCAATGCCGGCATATTAACGCAAGTTAAAGCAGCCGTTGCCAAAGATAGCTTATTGGCATCTTTCCAAAGTCTTGATCAAGAGTTGGTAAAGCAAGCGGTTGGCAGTCAGCAGTTTCAATCAACTTTTTTCACGCATTGTCAAAGTGAAGAAATCGCTAACTACGTTAAATCATTGATTTAGTCGTAAGCTGCATTTCTAGTATCTGTAAAACAATAGGCGACATTTGATGAAACCACTACTTTTAAGATTGTATGTAGGTTGTTGTTTGTGCTTGATAACAAGCTTAATGCCAATACAAGCAGAGCAACAACCGCTAAATATTTTATGGCTAGTGGTTGAGGATATGTCGCCGATTATTGCTCCATATGGTGATGCTACAGTTGCGACACCAAATATTAGCTCACTGGCAGATGAAGGTATCGTGTTTACGAATGCGTATTCTACTTCAGGTGTCTGTGCGCCTAGTAGAGCTGCGCTTGCAATGGGCATGTATCCAACATCATTTGGTGCTAACCATATGAGAACTGGGTCTAATACCAAAGAAACGGGCCTTCCTAAGTACGAAGCAATTCCTCCAAGTGATGCTAAGATACTGAGTCATCACATGCAGGAAGCTGGTTATTACACTACCAATAATTACAAAACAGACTATCAGTTTAAACCGCCTAAAGGGATATGGCATGAAAACAGTTTAAGTGCTCACTGGCGCAATAGGCCAGATGATACTCCTTTTTACTCGGTGTTTAATTTTACTACCACACATGAATCTGGATTGTTTGAACCATACGGTATACGTGAAATTGAATCTCGTTATTATTTTGCTGGTGATCGCGAAAAAACAGCCGAGTTACCGCAACACCACTCAGTTAAAACGGCGTCAGATAAAACTCCGATGCATATCAGTAAAGAATTAGATTTTCCGATCCCGTCATATCTACCAAATACGCTAGCAGTGCGACGTGACCTCTGGAAAATGTATAACAACTTGGTTGAAACCGATAAACAGATTGGTGCGGTGTTGCAGCAGTTAAAAGATGATGGATTGTATGATGAAACCATTATTGTATTTTATGCCGACCACGGCGGCCCGCTGCCTAGACAAAAGCGTTTGATTTATGATTCAGGGCTCAAAGTACCCTTAATTATCCGCTTCCCCAACGCTAAACATGCCGGTAAGCGCGATGACCGTTTGATAAGTTTTGTTGATTTTGCGCCGACAACACTGGCAATGGCATCGCAATTAGTACCTGACAATATGCATGGTACGCCTTTTGCGCATGCGAGCGGGTTACCTAAAGACGAGTCGAGAGATTATGTGTTTGCTGCGGCTGATCGCTTTGATGGTTTTACTGATACTATTAGAGCTGTCAAAGACAAGCGCTTTAAATACATTCGTAACTATCGTCCAGAACAGGGGTATTACTTGCCTGTTGCTTATCGTGAAAGAATTCCGACGATGCAATCACTACTAGCATTACATAAACAAGACAAGTTAAATGAGGCTCAAGCACAGTGGTTTCGACAGGATAAACTGAAAGAAGAGTTATTTGATACAGTAAACGACCCGCATGAACTTCACAATTTAGCTGCAGATCCTAAGTATGCTCTGGATCTTAAGCGCTTCCGAGCAGTATTAGCGCAGTGGCTTAAGCGTACTGGAGATGTTCCAGAAATGGCAGAAGCGAATTTGATTAAACAGTTATGGAATGGCGCTGAGACCCAGCCCGTTACCGAACCGCCTGTAGTTAAATTTGATTCAGGTGTAACGACAATAAGCACGCCCACAGAAGGCGCTATTATTGCCTATCAAATAAACCAGCATAGCGAATGGCAGTTATATCAAGAACCGCTCCAATCTAAATCGGGAACTCAGTTGACAGTAATTGCCCATCGACTCGGCTTTAAGCCCAGTGCACCTATAATAAGTACATTTAAATAGGATAAGTAATGTTTTTGTTGGCTCTTACTTTTGCAATAAGTCTTTCTTTTAATGCTAATGCTACTTTAGTGTCAGAGATAAAGCTGACAGATAAGGCAATGTTTTTTAATGGCAATAAGGTCAGTAATAAACATACTGAGAATAACCCAGATGGCTATGATTATATTTTTGGTAATGCGCTGTCACCACATGGAGATTGTATTAAGGTCTACAAACAGTTTGTGTTTATGACCTGGTATCAAGGTGGCAAAGAAAATCGCCATGTAATGCTATCACGGCTGAATACTAAAACCGGTGTGACCAAAACTATTCAATTTCCACATCGACATACGGGTTTTAGAGGTAAATGGTGGCTGGGTGAAACACATAACACGATTGCTGTAGGCATCAGTCCTAAAAACGACACGGTTCACCTCTTATACGATATGCATCGCAATGGACGCTACCCTATATTTGCCGAAGACTATTTGCGCTACTCCTATTCAATTGAAGGTGCTGCAAGTGTCAGTGATGAAGACTTTACTTTAGGTCTTTTTGTCAATTCAGAAGCGGGTCACTACAAACATCTACAATTTAACGGTATTGATGATGCTGAAACCACGAAACTGTTGACCTACCCAGCTTTTTTTACTGGCGAGAATGGCGATCTCTTTATGAAGATGCGCTATGGTTTTTCACGCAACGGAAAAATGCTTTTTGCGCGCTATGATGGTCAGAAATGGCATGGTTACTATGACTTCAATCGTGTTTTGGCCTCACAACATGGAAGTGAGCTCGATTGGGGTCTTTATGGTGATTTTAAATATGTGGGCGGGAAGTTTCGTATTGCTTTTCAGCGCCGCTTAAAAAATCTCAGCGATAAGTTTTTGTACCAAGACGGCATTTACTATGCATTTTCAAATGATCCAATGGGCGTCTTACAGTGGCAAGGCGCTCATGAGCAGGCTTTTAAACTTCCCCTTGTCGACGCTGAATTAATAAAAATTGCAGAGCCGGGTGACTGGGTAAAAACCACCAAAAAAGACCAAGTTTCAATTAGCCATGGTTTTGATTTTACTGTGACTGACAGGGAAGATGAGCATTTTATCAGTCAGGTAAATGATTTGGAGTTTGGTGAAGTAATAAACTTACATACTTATCGCAAAGCAGATACTGATGAGTTTAAAACGGTACCATACAACTTAAACGGTCAGCTTTACACTTTCGACAATAATATATACCTCGTTGGTTTAAAATCTGGCCGCGTGACTATCGCAAAAGCCCCTGGTGGAACAAGTAATTTTGAGGTTGTCTATCAACATGATCATGGTCCTATTTTTGATAAGGGAGTCTCGTATGTTGCAAAAGGTAAAGTCTATTATTTTCTGAAACAAGCTGAAGGGACAGGCGATACGCGTACTTTGTATTTGCAGGTGTTTGACTTAAAGTAAAACATGATGGAAATACGGATACTTTTGGCAAATTATAAACTTAAAAGAGTAATAAAAAAGGAGATTCTAAGATGAATTTAAAATATTTATCTCGTTTGCTGCTTGGCAGTGTGCTGTTGGTGACTATAACCGCATGTGAGATAACGCAGGGTGCTCCTGTAGTAGTAACGCAGAAAACCCAGACATTACCGGATGCTGAGACTGTCATGCAGACTATCGAAAAAGTCGCAAACTGGCAGGTAGCGCGAACCCAATATATGCCGCATGTAGGGCGTGCTCAACTTGGGTCAGAATCTTATGGACGTTGGATTCAAGGAGCATTTTACGTAGGTTTGACACAATTAGCAGAACGTTCGCCAAACCCGTTTTATGAGACATGGATAGGTTATGTTGGTGAAGCTCATGACTGGCGCATGGGTAAGGTGAAATACTTTGCAGATGATCATGTCATTGGTCAAATGAACTTGTGGTATTACAACCGGCATAATAACCAAGCGGCACTAGTACCTGTGAAAGAAGTATTTGATTGGCTGATAGAACAAAACCCTACTAACGATTTAACTTTTATTGCCGGTCGTAACGCAGATCGATTGCATAACTGTCAGTGGCGTTGGTGTTGGGCTGATGCTTTGTTTATGGCACCTCCAACGCTGATTGCGTTATCAAATGCAACTGGCGATCAAAAGTACATAGAATATGCGCACAAAGAATTTCAGGCTACGGTAGATTATTTGCTAGATCCTAAAACAGGGCTGATGTTCCGAGATTCCCGTTATTTTGACCGCAAGGGCAAATTCGATGAGCAAATTTTTTGGTCGCGTGGGGTTGGTTGGGTATACGCCGGTATTGTAAATTCTCTCGCTCAATTACCTGAAGATCATCAGTACCGTCCATATTATGAGAATCTATACATGGATCTGACTCAGTCAATCATCAAACTACAAAAGAAAGATGGTTCTTGGCCTATGTCGTTATTGGCTGGTGAAAAAGATCCATACCCAGAGTCAAGCGGTACTGCTTTCTTTACCTATGGTTTGTTATGGGGCATTAATCAAGGTTTGCTGTCTGAAAAAGAATATTTGCCACAAATTCTAAACGCTTGGACAGTGTTGAATAATGCTGTGCATCCTGATGGTAAGTTCGGTTGGGTGCAAGGCGTTAACGATAAACCTGATGTGGTGGCCTATGACGACTCACAGTTATACGGTGTTGGTGCTTTCTTATTAGCAGGCTCACAAATGTATGATTTCGTCAGTAACAATGCAATATCAAATTAACGACTCA
>Ga0209136_1000161_pt1 | contig 50071 bp, 45 predicted proteins | sample SaaInl0LU_22_DNA_FD_184640 | JGI IMG/M metagenome (GOLD analysis project Ga0209136, IMG submission 184640) | Marine microbial communities from expanding oxygen minimum zones in the Saanich Inlet - ESP_90LU_22_DNA (SPAdes) (version 2) | ecosystem: Environmental > Aquatic > Marine > Intertidal... | reverse complement strand
TTTTTTCTCCATTATTGGTAACATCAATGGTTTTTAATAATTGATTCATTAACTTATAAGAAGACAATTGAAAACGCTCTTGTAATTTTTTTCCATGATGCAACAACCAACTTTCTATATTAAAAATTTCTAATTCTTTATTTTTTGTTCTATGAAAACGCTCTTTAAAAGATTCTGGTGTTCTGTAACACAACATGGCATGCATACGTGCATCATGAACTGGATTTTTAGAATTTACTAAAAACTGTTCTTGTATTTGGCAGTTTGCAATTAACCAATCTGTAGATTTCCAATCTGTAGCAACAGGAATAAAATGTTTGGTGATTTTATTGTTTAAAACTACCATTTCCCAAGCAATACCACCCCCTAAAGAACCCCCAATTAAAGCAAATAACTGCGTAATATTTAATTGCTGTAATCCTTCTAAAAACAACCTAGCAATATCTCTAGCAATAAAGCTTTTATAATCGTCAATAATAAAACCATCAAAACCATTACCAGGAATATTAAATGCTAAAACAGTATACTTCTGCGTATTAATTGTTTTATTTTCTCCAATAATTGCTGACCACCAACCTTCTTTTCCAGCTACATTACTATTACCTGTTAATGCATGGTTTACCAAAACAATAGGAGCAGTACCTAATTGTAACCCAAATAATTGATAACTCAGTTTAATGTTTTCAAATTGAGTGCCACTTTCTGTTGTAAAGTGCTTTAGTATGATATGATGTAATGAATGTTTCAAACAATCTATTTTTTGAGCCTTTCTAAAAAAAAGAAAGGCTCAATGAATTAAAATTACACTAATACTTCTTGTGGTATTTTGGCAAAAGCCTCTTTTAAATCGGTCTTTAAATCTTCTATATCTTCTATACCAACTGACAGTCGTATTAAATCTGATGTTACTCCTGCACTTTCTTGCTGAACTTCATTTAATTGCTGATGAGTTGTACTTGATGGATGAATAATTAAAGATTTTGTATCTCCAATATTTGCTAATAATGAAAACACTTTAGTTTCATTTGCAATAGTTTTTGCTGCTTCAAAACCTCCTTTAGCACCAAAAGTTACTATACCACTTTGTCCATTAGGTAAATACTTTTTTGCTAAAGCATTGTATTTACTACTTTCTAAACCTGGGTAATTTACCCAAGCAACTTCTTCTTGTGCCTCAAGCCATTTTGCTAATGCTAAAGCATTTTCTGAATGTTGTTTTATTCTTACAGATAAAGTTTCTAAACCTTGAATAATATTAAATGCATTTGTTGGGCTTATTGCACCACCAAAATCACGTAAACCCTCTAAAATCAACTTAAAAGTAAATGAGGCAGCACCTAATGTTTCGTAATATTTTAAACCATGATACCCTGCTGAAGGTTCAGTAAATTCTGGAAATTTACCACTAGACCAATCAAAAGTTCCTGCATCAATTATAGCACCTCCTAAAGAATTTCCTTGACCACCAATATATTTTGTAAGAGAATGAATTACAATATCTGCACCATGCTTTATAGGATTTAACAATGCAGGTGTAGCCACTGTATTATCTACAATAAAAGGTACTCTAGCTGCTTTTGCATGTGTAGCAATCTCTTCTAAGTCTAATACATCTAATTTTGGATTTCCTAGCGATTCAACAAAAAAGGCTCTAGTATTTTCTTGAACAGCTTCTGCAAAATTTTCTGGTTTTGAGGCATCTACAAAAGTAGTTGTAATGCCAAATCTTGGTAAAGTTACATTAAGTAAATTGTAAGTACCTCCATACAAACTGCTTGAAGCTACAATATGGTCTCCTGCTTTTAATAGGGTTAATAATCCTGTAGAAATTGCTGCTGTACCAGACGCAAAAACAACAGCACCTATACCACCCTCAATTGCAGCCAAACGTTCTTGCAAAATTTGATTTGTTGGGTTATTTAAACGTGTGTAAATAAACCCTAATTCTTGTAATGAAAAAAGATTTGCTGCATGATCTGCATCATTAAAAACATAAGATGTAGTTTGGTAAATTGGAACAGCTCTTGCCCCTCCATTTGATTTTACATCATGACCTGCGTGCAACGCATTCGTTGCTAATTTTTGTGTACTCATTTTTCTATTTTTTTGAGTTAATAAATAATTAAAACAAAAGTCAAATGCATCATAAATATGATGTACTTAAAAGAAAAATGTTAAAAAGAAAAATAAGAATAGCCAGAACTAGCATATTCTTTTTTTGTTATCTATCCATTCTCAAATTTGAGATACTAAAACTAGTTTAGTATTTGGGTAGAATTTAGCACCTTCTTTATTGCTAAAGGGTTGCTAAGGCTTCACTGGGTCTAATCCCTCCACCTTTCTTGATAACATTTCAATAAGTTATTGAACTTTGTGAGTACAAATATTGCAACAGAAAAATTTAATATCCAAATAAAAAGAAGTTAATTTTATTTTAATTATCGATTTCAATTAATTTTAATACATTTTTTAAAGTATCTATAAATTTTAGTTAAAAATTCGTTTCGTTTTAGAATTATCACTTAAATTTGCAGTCGAATTTAAGAGGAAAAATTTGAACTGATTGCAACCTCAATAAAAAATGCTAAAGCAGTAATTTCCTACTTCTTTTAGCGACAAAGCAATCATTTTTAAATAAAAACAATTAAAATAAAATTGAATTATGTCGTATTTATTTACTTCAGAAAGTGTATCAGAAGGACATCCAGATAAAGTAGCAGACCAAATCTCTGATGCTTTAATAGACAATTTTTTAGCCTTTGATAAAACTAGTAAAGTGGCTTGTGAAACTTTAGTAACTACTGGTCAAGTTGTATTAGCTGGTGAAGTTAAATCTGATACTTATTTAGATGTTCAAAAAATAGCTAGAGACGTTATTAATAAAATAGGATATACTAAAGGAGAATATATGTTTGATGGCAATTCATGTGGAGTATTGTCTGCCATTCATGAACAATCACCAGATATTAATCAAGGAGTAGATAAAGCAAACCCCGAAGAACAAGGTGCTGGAGACCAAGGTATGATGTTTGGTTATGCAACAGATGAAACTGAAAACTATATGCCTTTAGCCTTAGAGTTGTCTCATAGACTATTAAAAGAATTAGCAGAAATAAGAAGAGAGAATAAAGACATTACTTACCTTAGACCAGACGCAAAAAGTCAGGTAACTATTGAGTATTCAGATGATAACATCCCTCAAAGAATTGATGCCATAGTAATTTCTACACAACATGATGATTTTGATAAAAGTGAAGCAGTAATGTTAGCAAAAATCAAAAAAGATATTGTTGAAATTTTGATTCCAAGAGTTATTGCAAAGTTACCTGCTCATATTCAAAAATTATTCACAGACGACATTACTTATCATATTAACCCCACTGGAATTTTTGTAATAGGTGGTCCTCATGGAGATACTGGCTTAACAGGTCGTAAAATTATTGTAGATACATATGGAGGTAAAGGCGCACATGGTGGAGGTGCTTTTTCTGGAAAAGACCCTAGTAAAGTAGATAGATCTGGTGCTTATGCAACAAGACATATTGCTAAAAACTTAGTAGCTGCTGGCCTTTGTAAAGAAGTATTGGTACAAGTTTCTTATGCCATTGGTGTAGCAAAACCAACAAGTATACATGTAGATACTTACGGAACTGCAGCTGTTAATTTAACAGATGGAGAAATTAGTAGAAAGGTAGAAGAGATTTTTGATATGCGTCCTTACTTTATAGAACAACGCCTTAAATTAAGAACACCTATCTATTCTGAAACTGCTGCTTATGGACATATGGGAAGAACTCCAGAGGTAAAAACAGTTACTTTTACAAATCCAATGGGAGAAACTGTTTCTGAAGAAGTAGAAACCTTTACTTGGGAAAAATTAGATTATGTAGATAAAGTTAAACAAGTTTTTCAACTTTAAAATCATAAATAGTATTACAAAACAAGCCTTTAGAAATTCTAAAGGCTTTTTTTATGTTAATTATTTTTTTGGCTTTAACAATTTATTAAGAATTCTGCCTTTTTAGTTTCCGTAATTTCGGGGGCAATTCAAACATAAATTAATTATGACAAAAAAAGTACTATCGCAACTTCTTTTAGTTGCATTCGTTTTTGCTTTTTCTTTAGATGCTGAGGCTCAAAAAAAGAAGAAAAGAAGTAAAAAAGATGATAAAAAAGCTGTGGCTGTAAAACCAAAGCCAAAACCTAAACCTAAAAAAGGTGCAATACAACCTTATGGGAAAGTGGTAACTAAAGACATGAAGACTGATGATGGTCTTTTTAAAGTGCATTCAAAAGACAATGCTTACCTATTTGAAATTCCGGATTCTTTATTAGAAAGAGAAATGCTAATGGTAACTAGAATTGCTAAAACTGCAAGCGGAATTGGTTTTGGTGGTGGAAAAACTAACACACAAGTTTTACGTTGGCAACGTAAAGACAAACAAGTTTTATTAAGAATTGTATCTCATCAAGTAGTTGCAGATACTATTTTACCAGTTCATGAAGCTGTAGTAAATTCTAACTTTGAACCTGTTTTATATTCTTTTCCTATAAAAGCTTATAATAAAGACACTACTGGTGTTGTTATAGACGCTACTAAATTATTAACAGAAGATATTAAGCCATTAGGTTTCCCTCAATCTTACAGAACTAGATATAGAGCAACTCGTTTAGATAAGTCTAGATCTTACGTAGAAAGAGTAAGTAGTTACCCAGAAAATATTGAATTACGTCATGTAAAAACTTATTTTGCATCTAACCCACCAAGTAATCGTAGTGTTGGTTCTATTTCTGTAGAAATGAGTAACTCTATGATTTTATTACCTAAGGTACCTATGAAACGTCGTTATTTTGACGAACGTGTTGGATGGTTTGCTAGAGGACAAACTGATTATGGTTTAGACGCTCAGAAAAGTAAAACTGTAACTTACTTAGACAGATGGAGATTAGAAGTAAAAGATGAAGATATTGAGAAGTTTAAGAGAGGAGAATTAGTAGTACCAAAAAAACAAATTGTTTACTATATAGATAGAGCTACACCAGAAGTGTGGAGAAAGTATATAAAGCAAGGTATAGAAGATTGGCAAGTTGCTTTTGAAGCAGCTGGTTTTAAAGAAGCAATTATTGCAAAAGATCCACCAACAAAAGAAGAAGATCCAGACTGGTCTCCAGAAGATGTTCGTTATTCTGTTGTTAGATATTTAGCTTCTCCAATTCCAAATGCAAACGGACCTCACGTAAGTGACCCACGTTCTGGAGAAATTTTAGAATCTGATATTAACTGGTATCATAATGTAATGTCGTTACTAAGAAACTGGTTCTTTGTACAAACTGCTGCTATTAATCCAGAAGCACAGTCTACTGAATTTAAAGATGAAATTATGGGACGTTTAATTCGTTTTGTATCATCTCATGAAGTTGGGCATACTTTAGGATTACCTCATAACATGGGAAGTTCTGTAGCTTATCCTGTAGATTCTTTACGTTCTGCAACATTTACAAAAAAATACGGAACAGCACCTTCTATTATGGATTATGCTCGTTTTAATTATGTGGCACAGCCAGAAGATAAAGGTGTTGCTTTAATGCCAGATATTGGAGTATATGATAAATATGCTATTGCTTGGGGTTATAGACCAATTTTAGACAAAACTGCTAAAGAAGAAAAGCCAATTTTAGATTCTTGGATTTTAGAACATGCTGGAGACCCAATGTATCGTTTTGGACATCAACAAGCAGGTGGTGTTGTAGACCCTAGTTCTCAAACAGAAGATTTAGGTGATGATGCTATGAAAGCTAGTATGTATGGTATTAAAAACCTAAAAAGAATTTTACCTAAATTAGAAGATTGGACTACTAAAAAAGGTGAAACTTACGAAGAAATGGGAACTATGTATGGTCAAGTTTTAGGTCAGTTTAGTAGATACATGGGACACGTTGCTGCTAATGTTGGTGGTGTTTATGAATACTACAAAACAGCAGACCAAGATGGAGCTGTATATACGCATGTACCAAAAGATCATCAAAGAAATGCAGTTAAGTTTTTAAATGAGCAACTATTTAAGACACCAACTTGGATGATTGATAAAAACATTTTTAGTAAAACAGGTTTTTCTGGAAACATAGAACGTATTAACTCTATTCAAACAAGAGGGTTAAATGGTGTTTTAAGCCCTGGAAAAATGGCACGAATGATTGAAAATGAAACACTTAATGGAAATGATGCTTATAAAATAACTACATTGTTTTACGATTTAAGAAGAGGTGTTTGGAGTGAGTTATACAATGGAAAAACTATTGATACTTACAGAAGAAACTTACAAAGAGCTCATATTGAGCGTTTAGATTATTTATTAAACGACGCTAAAAGTCAAAGAGGTTTTAATGCTGGATACTTAAAAAGAAGTACAGTAAACATTGACCAATCTGATATTAAAGCTATGGTTCGTGGAGAATTAAATCGTTTAAAAAGAGATATCAAAGCTAATGTTGGTAAAGCAGCAAACACAGTTTCTAAATATCACTTACAAGATGCTTTAGCTAGAATAGATATGGCTTTAGATCCAAAATAGTAAAACATTATTTTTACACATTTAAAACCTCGCAATTTTGCGAGGTTTTTTTTATAAATAAGTTCTTATATTTAGTGTAGAAGAAACTGAGTAAATTTTCTTCATTATAATGCTACTACTTATAAAAAATTGAACATAAATGATTGCTAAATATTATGACTTAAAAAACTTAAAAGGAGATATTACAGGAGGCTTAGTAGCTGGTGTTGTTGCTTTACCTTTAGCCTTAGCCTTTGGTGTACAATCTGGTTTAGGAGCTATAGCTGGTTTATATGGTGCAATTGCTGTTGGTATTTTTGCTGCTATTTTTGGAGGCACTAAAACACAAGCTAGTGGACCAACAGGACCCATGACTGTAGTTTCTGCTGCATTAGTTGCCTCTGCAATTGATATTACAGGTAGTTTACAAGCAGCCATGCCCATAATAGTTGCCACATTTTTATTGGGTGGTATTTTTCAAATTGTATTTGGATTCTTAAATATTGCTGGTTATGTAAAATACTTTCCTTATCCTGTAGTTTCTGGTTTTATGAGTGGTGTAGGTTTAATTATTATCATACTTCAACTATTTCCATTTGCAGGTTTATCTTCAGCAAAATCGACTTGGTTAGTATTACAAGATTTACCAAGATTATTCACAGATTTTAATGTTAATGCACTCTTATTGGGTTTATTAACTGTAATTATTTACTATGTTTTTCCTTATATATCTAAAGCAATACCTAGTGCTCTTGTAGCTTTAGTTGTTGCGTCTGTAGCGAGTTTCTTTTTAAATTGGGATGTACCATTAATTGGAGAAATTCCTTCTGGCTTGCCAAGTTTACAAGTAGATGGTATATTTAGTATAGACGCAAGTGCTTATTCTCTAATTTTAGAGTATGCAATAGTCTTAGCAGTTTTAGGCTCTATAGATTCATTACTAACATCTGTTATAGCAGATAATATGACCAAAACAAAACACAATAGTAATAGAGAATTAATAGGACAAGGAATTGGTAATGCAATTGCAGGTATTTTAGGAGGTATACCAGGAGCAGGTGCTACTAAAGGAACAGTAATTAACATAAATAGTGGAGGTAAAACAAGACTTTCTGGAACTATACATGGTTTATTTTTATTAGCTGTTTTATTAGGCTTAAGTAAACTAGCTGCATACATTCCTCTTTCAGTTTTAGCAGGGTTATTAATACCTATTGCATTTAAAATTATAGATGCTAAAGGCTTTAAACACTTATTGGTTGTTCCTAAATCTGATGCAATAGTACTTATCATTGTATTATTAATAACCACATTTGGTAGTTTAATTCAAGCAGTTGGTATTGGGTTGCTTTTGGCTTCATTATTATTTATGAAACAAGCTAGTGATATTGCAGAGGAAGGATTAGAAGTAGGAACATTGGCTGGGTTTAAAGGAGAGAAACCTTGGCAAGATGAATTAGAATTCTATGAAAAATATAAAGACAAAGTCTATATTAAGCACTTGTATGGTCCTTTGTTTTTTGGATTTACTTCTCATTTTCAAGAGGAAATAAAAAACATACCAAAAGAAGTAAAAGCTTTAATCATTAGAATGGATAGAGTGCCTTATATAGATCAATCTGGTTTATATGCACTTGAAAATGCTATCTTAGATTTAGAACAAAGAAATATTATGGTTTTATTAATAGATGTTGATGAACAACCTTGTGATAAATTAAAATCTATTGATATTATTCCTGATTTAATTGCTGAAGACCATATTTTTAATACAGTTGAAGAAGCTTTTGTGTTTTTAAAAACTGAATTAATAAAATAAAAAAGTAAGATAAATTTACTTTTTCAATCTAAACTCCATATAAATAGGTAAATGGTCTGAGGCTTGACCAAACTCATTTACTACTTTACCAGAAATATATTCAATAGAGTTTTTAGTGTAAAAGATATAGTCTATTCTTTCAAAAGGTTTCTTAGTATCGAAAGTATTTGGCGGATTTTGAAAATTAAAAGCAGCATTACCTGTTTCTTTCATTGCAAAAATCTTTTGAATAATGGCTTGATAATCTCTAGCTCTAGAATTAAAATCACCTAATAAAATAGTTGGATAATCTTGTGCATATTTATTATAAATACCCAAAACTTTCTCAAACTGTTGTACTCTTGTATTTTTATCAAAAGCCTCTAAATGTGTGTTAATCACAACAACCTCTTTATCATTCAACACAACCTTTACTATCTGTGCTAAACGTTCTAAATAAAAGGCATCTCTATAAAATGGTTCGCTTTCTACTCTTTGTAAAACAATTCTTTCTTGATCTTTTAAAGGATATTTGCTAAGTATAGATTGGCCTGAAATTACTTTTCCAAAATGCATGCTTGGTGGCCAATAAGGAAAAGGTAAATAACGCTCATCCCAATTAACAGTTCTAGCTCTATATTTATACCCTAAAGCCGCAATTTTTTCTTCTTGATTTACATGAAAAGATCTTGAAGCATCGTAATCTATTTCTTGAAAAGCTATGATATCTGGATTTATCTTTTTCGTTTCTGTAAGTACTTTTTGTAAATTAGTATCAAATAAAGATTGTGGTTTAGCTACAGCTCTATTGTTAGTCATGCCACTTAAATAACCAATATTGTAGGTTGCAATACTAAAAATTGAATCATTTTTAGGTGTAGAAAATTCATCAACAGTTATAATTTTTGCATATTCTTTTTCATCTAAAGTAGATGATGATGCCCAAAAATAAAATACAACTAAGGCTATTATTAATAAAACTAATATTCTAAAAAAGTACTTTACAAATTGTTTCATAAGTTTTCTGGTATATTTTCTGGTGGTTTATCATTTTTAAACTCACTAATCACTTTAGAGATTGATGACTCTAACCTAGCTTTATCTGTATTGTATTTTGGCGATAAATTTGATTTATCTGGAAACTGCTCTATAGTTACAGTTGTAGAAGGGAAAGCAAACTCTACTCCTAATTCTGCAGCTAACTTTATAATAGCAATGTGTAATCTGTGTTTAGATGATTGTTCAACACCCCAAGCTAAGCTTTTAAAATAAACATTAACCATTATTAATAATGCAGAGTCTCCAAAACCTGTAAATTCTACATTATAAGAATCAGATCTAGTTTCTGGATGCTCTATAACAATTTTACGAACTCCATTCACAAAAGCTTCTATTAATTCTGGTGGAGTATCATAACGTAAACCTAAATTGGTATTATATCTTCTGTATAAACGTAAACCTTTATTGTTAATTACAATTTCAGACAACTTACTATTAGGTATTTGATAAACAGAAGTATCTGCAGCACGAACTCTTGTAGATCTAAATCCAACTCTTTCTACTGTACCTACAACTTCACCAGCTTCTATCCAATCATCTATATGAAAAGGTTTGTCTAAAAAAATCATTATAGTACCTATAAGATTTTTTACAGTGTCTTGAGAAGCTAAAGCAAATGCTAAACCACCAATGGTAGCTCCAGCAATTAATGTAGTGGTATCTACACCAAATAAATTTAATAATTTAAAAACTCCAATAACAATTACTAAACCTGTAAAAAAGTTATTTAAAATTGGCACTAATTGATCATCTAGTCTACTATGTGTATTCTCAGTAAATTCTGAATACATCTTCATAACCACCTTTACTAATTTTAAAAAGACATAAATCCAAAATACAGTTTCAACTATATTTAATGCTAAGAATATCCATTTATTAAAAGTGATCGAGAACTGTAAAGAAGGTATAAATAGTTCAATAATATTTATACAAATCAACAAAGCAATTGGGTGAGCTAATTTTTTAAGTTCATTATCTATATCTTTATTTGAAATGTTTTTTAAAACAGATTTATGAATTCTTTGTAAGATAGAAAAAGCAACTTTTTTTACGATGATATAAATAAAGATGTTTAGTATCAACAAAATGATAAATCCTAAAATTTGCCAAATTTCTATAGACCCTATTTTTTTATGCCCAAATACTGGTATAATTTCTTGAAACTTATCTATGTACCAAGGAAAAACACTATTGTAAATAGCATCTATTTTAGTAATAGTTTCTCTAGAATAATACCACTTGCCCTCTATTTTTTCTAAATAAATTTCGGGCATTCTATCTGGAAACATAATGTATCTAGATACTGCTGTAACTCCAATTGAATCTACATAATTACTATTTATTGGCACCTTAGTAAAGTCTACAAATAAACCTTTACCATCTAAAATTTGTTTAATTTTTATAGCCTTTCTAATAGCTTTTTTATTTTCTAAACCATAAATGGTTTTTGCAGATTTATTAGGTTGATAAGAATCTGGTTGTAAAAAGTAAAGATGTGTATTTAAAGTGGCATTAGGGTTACTTAAATTTACTTTTACTGTATCTAGTAATTGCTCTTGAGCACTTAATAATAAAGGAAAAAAAAGAAAAAGTAATCTTAGTTTTTTCATATTCAATTTTGTTAAATATACGTTAAACACATAACAAATTTAAACCTTTTAAGAATTATGTTGTCAAAGAATTGAAAATAAAAAATAATTAAAAAAGAATATCATGAGAAAATTAGCAAGCATATTAGTTTTAGTTTTTGCCTTTACATTAACAGCAGAAGCACAAAAAATGAGAAATCAAAAAAGACCAAAACTAACTGTAGAACAACAAACAGATTTAGCTGTAAAAAAAATGACGTTAGCTTTAGATTTAACTGAAAAGCAACAGAATCAAATAGAACCTCTTATAAAAGCAAAAGTTTCTAAAAGAAAAGCAATGATGGAAAAGCGTTTAGAAATGAGAAAAAACAACACTAAACCTACTGCAGATGAAATGTATAAAATGCAAGCAGAACGTTTAGATGACCAAATTGCAATGAAAAATAGAATGAAAAATATTCTTAATAAAGAACAATTTGAAAAGTTTGAAAAAATGGCTAGAGGTAGAAAAATGAAAGGGAAAAAAATGATGAAAAAAAGAGGAGCTATGAAGAAAAGAAAAATGCTAAAAGAGCGTAAAGAAGATAACTAATTTTGGTTGATTGGTTGATTAAAAAAGCTCAGTTTCATCTCTGAAACTGGGCTTTTATTTTTGTATTATTCTTTAAACCAGCCTGAATATTTTACATAGTTATTAGCAATTCTATCTATTTCACCAGAAATTAATTCTTGTGATATATCTTTCACTTTTTTTGCAGGCACACCTGCATAAATACTTCCAGCTTCAACTCTTGTATTTTTAGTAACCACTGCACCTGCTGCAATAATTGAGTTGCTTTCTACAATACAATCGTCCATAATTATGGCACCCATACCTACCAAAACATTATCATGAATGGTACACCCATGTACAATCGCATTGTGCCCAATTGATACATTATTACCAATAGTTGTAGGTGATTTTTGATAAGTAGCATGTATAACTGCACCATCTTGTATGTTGACTTTATTGCCAATTTTTATAAAATGTACATCTCCTCTTAATACTGCATTAAACCAAATAGAACATTGTTTTCCTAAAGAAACTTCACCAACAATAGTGGCATTTTCTGCAACATAACAATCTTCTGGAATTTGTGGGTGTTTGTTATTTACGGGTTTTATGATGGGCATATTTATAGTTTTAATTGGTTCATTTTGGTTTTTAATTAATCATTTAAAATAAGACAACAAATTACTCTTTTGTGATGCAGAAACTAAAATTTCTTTTCCATTAGAAACGATAACACTACCTCCTTTTCCTTTTTTGTATTTAGTAATCGCATTTATATTTACCAAATACGATTTATGAGTTCTTACAAATGCATGTTCTTGTAATACTTCTTGAAAATATTTAAGTGTTTTACTCACTAGCTTTTTAGAGTTTGCTAAATGAATGTCTGTATAATTATCATCTGCTTTACAAAACACAATATCATTTACATCTAATACTTCAAAACCATCTTGTTGTGGTATGGTTATTTTACCTTTTACTGTATTGGTTTGTGGTGTTAATATTTGATGCTGCAGTTGATTTTCTTTTTCTTTAATTTCTGATACAATATTTACTGCTTTTATGAGCTCGTCTATAGAAATCGGTTTTAGTAAGTAATAACTTGCATCATTGTTTAAAGCTTCTATTGCATAATGGTCGTAAGCAGTAACAAAAACGGTTTCAAAGGTTCTATTTTCTACTTTTTCTAATAAATCAAAAGCATTACCAAAAGGCATTTCTACATCTAAAAACACCAAGTCTAATTCGTTGTTTTTAATCAATTTATAAGCATCATCAATGGTACTTACTTCACCAATTAAATTTACATTAGGGCAATATTTACCTAAATAATTTCGCAGAATATCTCTACTTATTTGTTCGTCTTCTACAATGATAGCTTTTAGTTTCATATCAATTTTTCTTTAATAACAACTCAACTTTTGTGCCCTCTCCATTTTCTAAAGCATCAGTAACTTTTACAGAAATACGTTCTTTGTACATACTGTTTAGAATGGCTATTCTATTTTTTATAGTACTCATTCCTTTAGATTTCTGTTTTAGCTGATTTTTTGTTTTTAATTCTTGAGACTTTTTTCTTCCTATTCCATCATCAATAATTACAATTGAAACAGTTTCTGTATCTTTTTTTGTGATAGAAATCTCTAAATTCCCTTTTTCTTTTTTATATCGTAAACCATGCCAAATAGCATTTTCTATGTAAGGCTGTAATAACATTGGCGGAATTGAAAATTGATCTAAGCTTATATTTTCATCAACCTTTATTTGATAATCAAACTTATCTTTAAATCGATTATGTTCTAGTTTTACGTATAATTCTAATAACTCTACTTCTTTTGTAAGTGGTATAAAATCTTCATCAGAATTTTCTAAAACAGAACGCATTAACACAGAGAACTCACTTAAATATCTATTTGCACTTCTTTCATCATTAACAGCTATAAAACTATTTACAGAATTTAATGCATTAAAAATAAAATGCGGATTCATTTGAGAACGCATAGATTTTAAAGCCAATAAATTATTTGCTAATTTTTGTTGCTTATTGGTTCTAAACATAAAATAAGCGAGTAAAGAAATCAATAATAAACCTCCAAAAAGTGAGTAAATTAAAATGCGTTGTTTTCGATTACTCTCTTCTGATAATTTTTGATCTATATACGCTAAACTAATTTTGCTTTCTGCTAACTCTTTGTCTTTTTCTAAGCTAGTTATTCTATTTTGATTGTCTGCAATTCGTTTAGAAAAACGCTTTACTTGCTGTATTTCTTGTTCTTTTCGTATGTATAAAGAATCTACTAAGGCAACATATTCTTTGTAATTTTTTAATGCATTTACTTCATCACCAAGAGTCGCAAAAGTTTCAGATATTTTACGTGTTGCATCTTTAGCAACCACAATATCTTTATTTCTTTTAGCATCTTCTTTACTCTTTTCTAAATAAGGTAAAGCTTGTTTGTAGTCTTCTTTTTGTATATAAGCGTTCCCAATTTTATAGTTGATTTTCTGAGAGGTAATAGAGTCTTCTTCTTTACTAATTTTTCTTTGACTACTATTTAATTGTGCTTTTTGTAAACTCTTTTTTCTTAATTGAATTTCATCATCAAAACGTTGATTTGCATTATAAAAATCAGCTACTTTTTCTTCTTCTTTTAAAGCACGAACAGGACTCTCTTTTTCAGCCAGATTTATCGATTTTTTAAAAAGATTTTCAGCCTCAGAAATTTTACCTTGGGCAGCATAAACATCTGCTATTTTAGAATTTAAATCTGTAATTTTAGGTGTTACCAAATTGTCTTTAGCAATTTGTAAGGCATCTTGATAATTAGTTCTTGCAGTTGCTAAATTTTTCTGAGCAAAATTTACATCACCCAATCCTTCAAAAACTTGTATTTCTTGGTAATTACTTAATTTACTATTCTTTAATGAAGTGTAATTTTCTTTACTCTCTTTATATTTTTTTAATAAAAACTGAGTTTTAGCAATAGCAATTTTTGTGTCTGTTTCTTCGTTAATTTGATTTGATAATTTGTAATTGTATTCAGCCAAATCAAACTGCTTCCAATAGAAATAAATATCTGCTAAGGCCTTATAGGTTTTAGCATTTCTTCTTTTATTTTGATTGTTGGCTAGCGCTTTTTCTATAAAAGAAACACTCTTTTCTATATCTTTCTTTTTATAGTAATTTGCAGAATCTAGATTTTGTAAATAAGCATCTCCTCTCTTTATTTTTTTTGAACCATATCTATCTGAAGCATAATTTTCTACAATTATTTTAATATCCTCACTTGAGGTAAGTGTATGATGAACCGTTTCAAAATCTGGATGCGTAACTCTTACATCATCTCCTACTTTTGCAGTAACAATATAGCTGCCTTGTATATCTGGTAAAGAATAGCTCATTCCGTTTACAAAAATGGTGACACCCTTTTTTATAACGTTATTGTTTTCATCAACAATTTTTATTCGAACTGAAAACTCAACTCCTTTTTGAGTAATTATCGTTTGTTGAGAAAATAGAGGAAAAACACAAAAAAGTAAAAAAGTAAATAATATGTTTATTTTTTTTCTCATTACTATTTTCTGTTTTCTTTCTTTCTAAATAAATTACCTATTCTTTTAAAAATATTAGGTTTCTTTTTAACCACTGCATAACCTGCAACAACAACTACTTCTCCTAACAATTCTTCATCTTCTTTAAGTGTTACAACAAGAGGTTTTTTTATTTTTAAAACGTCTATTTCTTGTTTTTTATAACCTAAATATGAAAAAACTAAGATAATCGACTTTCTTTTTTTATTGGGTATTTTAATTGAAAAGTTTCCATCAAAATCTGTTTCTGCACTAATTTTTGAGCCTTTTAATGTAATATTTACTCCAGGTAATTCTCCTGATTCATCTCTAACTTTTCCTTTTAAAATGATATCTTGTACTAGAGTGTCATTATTAATAGTAAACTGATTTTTTACCTCAATTTTTTCTATTTGTGTTTTTTTAGATTGAGAATACAAAGGATTTGTTGAAAGTAAAGTAGACAATAACGCTAAACCAGCAGCAACTTTAGGCAAACTGCTTTTTTGATAATTGTGTATTTCTTTATTTAACTGATCTTCTCTAAACCTACCACATAAATTATTGTTTTTTAAGATTAGATCAGCAATCTCTGTGTTTGTTAATGAGGTAAAATCTATAACTTCTTTACTACAACTTTTGCAAAATTTTCCTTTTTCTGTTGGCGTCATTTTGCCAAAATCTTCATGACAAGGTTTAGGTACATGTATTTTAAATTTCATAATTATCACTTTAAAATCATGATAAACTTAGGAACAAATTAGCTGTCAAAAAAATTACTAATCTCTAATATTAGCTCTTTTTACCTTAAAAAAGCAGGGTTTACGAAATAAGATTTAGCGTTTACTCATTTAAAAAGACACTTTACTCATTCTAACTTTTTTTTGAATTATGTTGGCATTAATATTGAATTGTATTTAGCAACCAAACTTATATGTCTAAGTATCAATTTAAAAAGAAAAAAATCATGAAATCATTAAAATTAAGCGCTGTAATTCTATTATTACTATTCACTTCTACTTTTAGTTTTGCAGACCATCAACCTAAAAAGAAACAAACTATAAAAGTGGCCTTGTTATTAGATACAAGTAATAGTATGGATGGTTTAATAAATCAAGCAAAAGCGCAACTTTGGGAAATTGTAAACGAACTTTCTTATGCTAAGTATGGCATTCAAAAACCTAATTTAGAAATTGCTTTGTATGAGTATGGTAACTCAAATTTACCTTCTAGAGAAGGCTTTATAAGGCAAGTGTTACAGTTTAGTAATGATTTGAATGAAATATCTGAAAAGCTTTTTTCTTTAACTACAAATGGTGGTAATGAGTTTTGTGGGCAAGTGATACAAACTTCTTTAAATGAATTAGATTGGGGTACAAATAAAAATGATTTAAAACTACTTTTTATTGCAGGTAATGAACCTTTTACACAAGGTAAAATTAATTATAAAGAGGCTGTTGCTAATGCAAAAGAAAAAGAAGTTGTAGTAAATACTATTTTCTGTGGAAATTATTCAAACGGAATTTCTGGTATGTGGAAAGATGGTGCAGATTTAGGTGGTGGTGATTATTTAACTATTAATCAGGATGAGAAAATTGTTCACATCATTACACCCTATGATAATGATATTATCATTTTAAACAAAAAATTAAATGGCACTTATATTTATTTTGGAAAAAAAGGATACTCTAACTATAACAAACAAAAAGTACAAGATAGTAATGCAATGCAAATGCAAGAAGCTGTTGCTGTAAAAAGAGCAGTTAGTAAAAGTTCTAGATTGTATAATAATGCAAAATGGGATTTAGTAGATGCTGATAAAAATGGAAAACTTGATTATAAAAAAATTGAAAAAAAGAATTTACCCCCAGCTTTACAAAATAAATCTGAAAATGAGATAAAAGCTTATGTTCAATTAAAAGCTAAAGAAAGAGAGGAAATTCAACAAAAAATTCAAGAATTAAACAGTAAAAGAAGAAAGTATATCGCAAAAAAACAAAAAGAATCTATAAAAAAAGATGACTTAAACAATGTTATGATAAAAGCGATAAAGAGACAAGCAAAATTAAAAAATTACTCTTGGTAATATAGTTAGTTGATTTGTAAAAAAAAGCCTGTAATTTGTTTACAGGCTTTTATTTTAATTTTAATTTTTGACCAACAGAAATTGTATTATCTGTTAATCCATTAAGCGCTTTTAGTTCAGACACACTTAATCCAAAACGTCTAGATATAGAGTATAAAGTATCTCCTTTTTTAACTTCATAAGATTTAGATTTTGTAATGGTCTCTTTTGTTTTCTTTTCTCTTTTAGGTTTTTTGTATTTAAAGTTTTTCTTCTTTACATCATCAAACTCATATAACTTATAATCTTCTATAATTTTTATTAATTTATTTGGGTATTTTTTATCAGTGGCATACCCTGCTTTTCTTAACCCTTTTGCCCATTTTCTGTAATCTTTGGTTCCGTAAGAAAATAGAAATGCATAACGTCTTCTCTGTGTTAAAAATTTTGAATGGTCATCAAATGAAGTTTCTACATATTTGTATTTTCTAAAACATTCACCTTTTTCATCATCATCATGATAAACACGTTGACCTTGCCATACTGTATGACACTTTATCCCAAAATGATTGTTAGATTTCATAGCCAATTCGCTTCTACCTCTACCAGATTCTAAAATACCCTGAGCTAAAGTTATACTAGCAGGAATTTTATTTTCATGCATTTCATGAACTGCTAAGGGTGCATATTTTCTAATATAAGCGAGTGTATATTTATTTAATTTTGGGTTTTTTCTTTTAAGTTTCTTCGTAATTTCTACCTCATCTACAGAAGGTAATTTTACAGGTTTTTTTTCAACTGAAACAACCTCTGTATTTTTCTTTTTATTTGTTGCATTTTTAGAAGAACCACAAGAAAAAAGTAGTGCTGTACAAAAAAGAGTGATAATTATTTTAAACTTCATTAATAGACAATAATTTCTTTATTTTTCTTTTTTAATTTTTGGTTAAAACCCTCAATTCCTTGAATGCCTCCTGTATGAATTGCTAGAATTTTACCCCCTTTTTTAAATTGATTTTTCTTAATCATATCTAAAATACCAAACATCATTTTACCTGTATAAATTGGATCTAACAAAACACCAGTATCTTTATTAAAATCATTAATAAAACGAATTAACTCATCTGTATATTTTGCATAGCCGCCAAAATGATAGTTAGTTTGTAAACTCCAATTTGTTTTTGAGGTATGTTTTTTGATGTCATCAAATAAAAAATCTCCTTTTAAAGCAGGAAAACCTATTACTTTTTGGTGTTTAGATGATGCATTAATTACCCCCGAAATTGTACCACCAGTTCCAACTGCACAACAAATATAATCGAATTTTGCATCACTAACCGTTAAAATTTCTTCACATCCTTTTATAGCTAAATCATTGGTTCCTCCTTCAGGAATTAAATAAAAATCACCATATTTTTCTTTTAAAGTATGTATAAAACTATCTTCTAATTTGTTTCTATAAAGCTCTCTTGAAACAAATTCAAATTGCATATTATGTTCATAAGAATTTTTAAGAGTAGTGTTTTTTGATAAGGTGTTAGATATATCTAACCCTAATTCTTCACCTCTAATAAAACCTATAGTTTTAAAGTCTGTTAAATAACCAGCAACAGCTGTTGCTACAATATGATTTGAAAATGCACCTCCAAAAGTTAGCAGTGTATTTTTATTTGTTTTTTTAGCTTCTTGAATATTATATTTTAATTTTCGAAACTTATTGCCAGAAACAAAAGGATGAATTTCATCTTCTCTTTTAATAAATAATTCAATACCTTTTTCTTCCAAAAAAGAAAGTTGAATTTTTTGATTTTTTGATATAAATTGTTGTGTGAAAAAGGTTTCCGTAAACTTTAATTTTGAATGAATAACAAAAATAAACCATAAATTTTAACAGTAAAGCTATTTGGCTTTTATTTAGAAATTTACGACCTTAGTACACTTATTGTCATGTGCCTATTTTGAAAAACTTACTTTTCTTTTTTTGTTTTTTTTACACTATTTCATTTATTGGGCAAATTACATATATAGAAAATTTTAATGATAAAGGTATACCTACAAATATACCTAATGGCAGTTACTGGAAATACTTTAATGATATTCATCCATATCAAAATACTTGGGAAAAATTTATTCCAGGAGATGGCTTTGCTTATATAAAAGTTGATGCTGACATACATAATGACACAGATACAACATACCCTTATCAAACCATGGTTTTTGGTGGAGCCACAGAGAATCATAGAATAGAAGTTAGAATGAGAGGAGCTGTTGTAGATGGTGGTTTGGTTGGTTTTTTGTTTACCTACTCAGAAAATAGTTTAGGAACAAATTTTAATGAAGTAGATATAGAAGTTGTTGCAAATGATAGAGATGTAGATGTGCATGAAACTTTACCTCCAAATGGATGGACAGATGCTCGTTTTAATAGTTGGCGAAATGCAAGTACAACAACTTTTTTACCAATTACAGATTCTGCAAAACCAGTTGTAGATGCAAATGGAGATAAAATATCTTTAATAGATGATGAGTTTCATACCTATACTATTGATTGGAGAACAGATCAAGTTGATTTTTATATAGATGGTGTTTTACAAGATTCCTTTAATACTAATATTGCTGCTGGTTGGGGTGAAGTTATTATTGGCTTCAGAAATTTACCTTGGGCTAAAGATTTTAATTGGACAGGTGAACATTACCTAGTTGTAGATTACTTTAAAGTGCAATATTTAAATAGCTTATCTATTAAAGATAATTCTATTTCTAAAATAAAAGAAGTAGCTGTCTACCCAAACCCTGCTCAAGATGAGTTAAACATTACTAGTAAAGATTTTTATAATATTAATAAAATTGAAATTTTTAATTCACTTGGTAAACGACTAATTTCCTTTTCTAATTATCAGAATAAAATTGACATTTCTAATCTCTCAACTGGACTTTATTTAGTAAATACTTATTTTATTGATGGAAGTTTCATTACTAAAAAACTGATGAAAAAATAATTGATGAATAAGCTTTTAATCATTTTTTCTGTTTTATTTTTCTCAATTTCTTGTACTACTAAAAACAATGAAAAATTTAATATAAAAGAAGGAGACATTTTATTTCAAGATAGCGATTGTGGTCCTTTTTGTGAGTCTATAGAAAAAGTAACTTTTGGTTATAAAGGGTCTAAATTTTCTCATGTAGGAATGGTTATTTACAATGATAGCAATGAACTCATTGTTATAGAAGCCATCTCAGAAGGGGTCGTAAAAACTTCTTTACACGACTTTCTAAATCGTTCTTTTGATGCTAAAAATAATCCAAAAGTTGTGGTTGGTAGATTGAAAGAACAACATCAAAACTTACTAAAAAAAGCTATAGAGTTTTCGAAAACTAAATTAGGTTTAGCCTATGATGAAGTTTTTGATATTACCAATAATAAATACTACTGCTCTGAATTAATTTATGATTCTTTCAATTTTGCAAATGAAAACAAGCCTATTTTTGAATTGCAAAAAATGACCTATAAAGATCCAGCAACCAATAAAACATTTCCTATTTGGGATGATTATTTTAAAAAATTAGGTGTTGCCATACCAGAAGGAAAACCTGGTTTAAATCCTGGTGGAATGTCTAAAAGTAAATATTTAGATATTGTTCATTTTTATGGCAAACCAGAAGGATATTTAAATCAAGAATAAAAAACTATCCAAATTGAGATACTTGTTCTTCAACCTTTTCCCATTCTTCCATTAAAGCATCTACTTTTGCTTTTTTAGCTTTGTATTTTTCAAAGAAATTAGGTCTTTCAGAAACTTCATCATAATTTTGAGCCAATTCTACATCTAACTTTTCAATTTCGGCCTCTAAATCAGCAATTTCAGTTTCTATTTTAGACAACTTATTATTTAATTTTTTAAGTTCTTTTTCTTCTTCTTTAGTACGTTGGTATGCTTCTTTTTTTGTTGATGATTTTTCTTCTTTTACAACAGTTCTTTTTTCAGCTTCTCGTAAACTTTCCATTTTATGTTGCTCTAAGAAATAATCAATATCACCTAAATATTCTTTAATTTCTCTGTCTTTAAAACCATAGACTGTTGTGCATAAACCTTGTAAAAATTCACGATCGTGTGAAACTAAAATTAAAGTACCATTAAAGTTTTTTAAAGCCTCTTTTAACACATTTTTAGAAGCTATATCTAAATGGTTTGTAGGCTCATCCATTATTAACACATTAAAAGGTTGTAATAATAATTTACATAAAGCCAATCTATTTCTTTCACCTCCAGAAAGCACTTTCGCTTTTTTATCTACAGCATCACCACCAAATAAAAAAGAACCTAACATGTCTCTAACACGCATTCTATTATTATCTGTTGCAGCATCTTCCATGATTTCTAATACTGTTTTTTCTGGTGGTAAATATTCAGATTGATTTTGAGCAAAATACCCAACCTCAACATTATGTCCTAACTTTAAATGTCCTTTAAACGGAATTTCACCAACCATCATTTTAGCAAGTGTAGATTTACCTTGACCATTTTGTCCTACAAAAGCAATTTTACTGTTACGTTCTATGAGTAAATCAACGTTTTCTAGCACTTTTTTATCTCCATAACTTTTAGCTAAATTTTCTGCTTCAACAATAATTTTACCTGGTTCTTTAGAAATTGCAAAACGCACATTCATTACAGCATTATCATCTTGATCTACTTCTATACGTTCTACTTTTTCGAGCTTTTTAATTAGAGATTGAGCCATAGAAGCTTTACTAGCTTTCGCTCTAAATTTCTCTATTAATTTTTCTGTTTGCTCAATTTCTTTTTGTTGATTCTTTTGAGTCTGTAATTGCTTTTCTTTAATTTCTTCTCGTAATTCTAAAAACTGAGAGTATGGTTTTTTATAGTCGTAAATCTGCCCTAAAGAAATTTCTATAGTTCTGTTAGTTACATTATCTAAAAACATTTTATCATGAGAAACCAAAACAATAGCACCTGCATAATTTTTTAAGAAGTTTTCTAACCAAATAATCGATTCAATATCTAAGTGGTTTGTAGGTTCATCTAACAATAGAATATCATTATTCTGTAATAATAATTTTGCCAATTCTATTCGCATTCTCCATCCACCAGAAAAGGTATCAGTTAGCTTATCAAAATCTTCTCTTTGAAAACCTAAACCTTGTAATATTTTCTCTGTATCTCCTTGATAATTATAACCTCCTAGCAGTTCGTAACGTTCTTGCTTATCTGTTAAATTCTGAATTAACTCTGTATAAGAATCGCTTTCATAATCGGTTCTTGTAGTTAATTGATGATTTATATCTTCTAGCTCTACCTCTATTTGTTTAATTTCTTCAAAAGCTTGATAAGCTTCTTCTAAAATGGTTCTTCCTTGCACAAAATCGATGTCTTGTCTTAAAAAACCCATTCTTATATCTTTATCAAACGCCATAGTTCCTCCACTACTTTCTATATCTTTAGATAGCACTTTTAGTAAGGTAGATTTTCCTGCTCCGTTTTTACCAATTAAACCAATTCTATCACCTTTATTTAATTTAAAAGTAATACCAGAAAATAAGTCTGATCCCATAAAGGAAACAGATAAGTTATGTACGTTTAACATTTAATTTTGCTAATTTTGTAGTGTGCAAAACTAACTAAAAAAATACAGTTTATCATGTTTAAAAAAGGGACAAAAATCTATAGCATTTTTAACGGAAAATGTCCAAGGTGTCATGAAGGTGATTTCTTTAAACATGGCTTTACATTTAATCCATCAAAAATTACAAAATTGCATGATAACTGCTCTCATTGTAATTTAAAATATATGATTGAACCTTCTTTTTTTTATGGAGCAATGTATATTAATTATGGTATAACAGTGGCTATTTCTGTAGCTGTGTTTGTGATTGCAAAATTAGGTTTTGAATTAGATTTGTTACAATCGTTTTTAATGGTTTTAGCAGCTTTAATCGTTTTAGCACCAATTAACTTAAGACTTGCTAGAATTCTTTGGATTAATATGTTTGTGAATTATAAGGAAGAAACTGAAATTGAGAAATTGAAAGAGTAAAAATTAAAGTTAATCAAATCTTTTGATATCAATTTCTTTATCTAATTCTTGTTGGTGCTCAATAAAGTTATAGAGTTCTTTAGCAACAGTAGGTGCAATCATTACACCTCTGGTACCTAAACCATTTAGAACAAATAAATTTTTATGTGCACTATGTTTACCAACTAAAGGTCTTCTATCTTTTGTTGTGGGTCTAACACCTGCTGTATGCTCTGTAATTGTATACTGAACAGCAATTACTTTTTTGAGTTTTTCTATTAATTCTTGCTTTCCTTTTTCTGTAGGTTTAGAGGTTTTATCTGACCAATTAAAAGTTGCACCTACTTTATAATAATGATTGCCTAAAGGCAATACAAAAACAGATGATTTAACTTGAAAATTAATCTCTAATTCAGGTGCATAAATGGTGATAATTTCTCCTTTAACTCCTGTTAATGGTAAATGATTAAAAAATGGATTATGTTTTAAACCAAACCCTTCTGAGAATACTATGTTAGTTGCTTTAATATCTTGATATATCAGTTGATTTTCTGTGATTTCAAGCTGGTTATAATAAAGTTTTTGAATTCTTAATTTTTGTTCTTTTAGTAAAAAACCCCTGTAAACTTTGACGAGTTTATTGGTATCAATTCTACCTGTTTCTTTTACATTTCCAAAACCAAATTCAGAAAAAACTCCTTTGTAATTTGCATGATCTAATTTGTCTTCTAAATAATTACCAATATCATGTTTATCTATGGCTGCAAACCAATTGTTTTGGTCTTCTATAGACTTAAATACTTTTTTAGTGACAAACTTTTCATCAAAAATAGTTTCGAATGTTTGTTCTAATTTTTCATAATGTGGTAATGCAACATTTAATTGCTCAGTTGCATTCCAAACTGGAGTAAATCTTTTTAAAATGACAGGATTATACACACCTCCAGCAACTAAAGAAGACGTTTGAGACTCATCTTCAAAAACAATAAAAGATTTATTGTTTGTTAAAAGTTCTTCAGCAAAAGCCAAACCAGCTAAACCTAACCCTACTATGATATAATCTACTTTCACCTTGTAAAAATACTTCTTAAAACTAAAAAACGTTCCAAAATTTGGAACGTTTTTTATCTTATTTTTAAACTGGAATTAATAATTCCACATATCAATTTCTCGATTTCTAATTTCTTCTTTAATCTTATTGGCTTCTAATAATTGGAATAATGAATTACCTCTAACATAATCTGAAATGGCTCTATTACCATAAATATTTTCTTCTCTAACAATTACAGAACTAAATCTTCTAGCATTTAATAAATGATCGTAAGAAATAGGATGTGCAGCATTCATTGGATTAAATACCTTAGACTCATGTAAAACTTCTCTTGCGTTAGGAAAGAAAATCCAGAAAAGCTCATAAAGATTTTCGTCTTCTACACCTTCTACACCTAAAGTTTGTACATCTCTACCCATTGGTGCTAATGCTAATAATCTGTATTTCATTTCTCCTTGAAGCTTATCAAAATACCACATACCTTTTAACATATAACCACCAACATCTTCTGTTTGAATATTAAAAGTATCTGTATAACCATTTTCTTCGCGTATGTTAACTAAACGAGTGTCTATTTCGTCTTGTGTTATTTTAGTTGTAAAGAAAGAATCTGTATATGCTTCTTTTATTTTTCCTGATCTAATTCCTTTAATTAAAGTGTCAAATAAAGATCTTCTATCTGAAGAAATATTAGTAGTATCTATTGGAAAATAATAAGGTAAATTTATTTTTTGATTTAAATCTACAAATTCCCAAACCACTTTAGACCACATGATATCTCTATCATCTACATAACCATAAGGTATTGGTCCATCATTATCTGCACCTATTTGCTGTTGGCTTTTTTTACCAATTTCGTTTGCAGATTTTGCGTTTAAAATATTTGCTTGCGCATTTACTAAACTAACTGCAAAACAGATACAAATAAGAGTTAAAAATTGTTTCTTCATGATTTTCTAATTTTTCTTAGTTAGTCAATTCTATACTTACAGGTAATACCCTTTTTAGCTTATAACTAGAATTTACAACATTAGCTTGTATGTCATAAATATTAATAATATCTCCTCTTTTAGCCTTAGATAAAGCTCTTTTAGCATTAGCGTTTAAAGTTCTTCCATTATTTATAATAGTTAATTGACCTGGTACTTTTATTTTAAAGCTAGTTACTTGCAATTTTAAATCGAATTCAAAATCTGGTAAACCTGCACCTATTGGTGCATTTGCTAAACCTGACTTTGGCATTCTTACAATACCATATTGATTTCTAACAGAACCTTGTGCAGCTGGTACATCTTTAATTCTAAACGTTGCTTTAGAATTTACAGTTTTACCACTACTTAGTTTTGCACTTACATTAATAGTAGCAACATTACCAGAACCAGGTCTAATCATATAACTACTTCCATTTTTAGTTAATTTTCCACCAGTTGCAGATACAGTTAAGTTATTAGAACCTACACCAGGTAAAGAAACTGATATTGGATTACTTAACCCTCTATACACCACATTCATTCTATCTGCAGAAACTACAGCACCACTTGGTTCTGCAATTACGGAATACTCACTTTCAAAAGGAATAACCTCTGGTTTTCCATCTTGCATAAATGTAATTTCTCCTTTAATAGATTTTTTACCAACATTTCCTGCAGACATATTTAGCAAAACTTGCCCATTTTCTACATTGTCAGTAATATCTCTACCATTTAGTGTAACTTTAGTAGGCACTAAATTAGAATCGTATCTACCTAATACTACTTGTCCTGTAACATTTTCACCTGCAAAATATGCAGTTTTATTTAATGAAACTATACCTTTATAGTTGTTAGTTGTTAACTTACTATCTGCTTCTAATTGACCTCCTAAAAGTTCTGTTAACATCTCGCTTTCAGTATTTTTAATGCTAGCCTGCATCTGAGTAATACTAGTTAAAGATGCAATTAAAGGGAACCCTTTATAACGTGAATCTAACCAATCTAATTTTTTAGTTTCACTTATTTTTTTATTAATAACACTATCTGTATTAAAACGAAATGCAACTCTTTCATTAAGCGCTTTGTAATCTGAGCCTAAAGTAGAAATAACTGTATTTCTATAATTATTAATATTATCTACAAACTCTTGACCTTCTTTAGTCTTGTTATCTCCTTGAAAAAAGTATGATTCTAAAAAGTCTGTTTTATCCATAGTTTCATAGTCAGTTTTATCTTCTATGCTAGCTTGCATAGTATCTTTTAACTGTTCTAGATATTTATAGAAATTATTTGATAAAGACTTTACTTTCTTAGCTTTTTCATTTAATGGTGCAAACTTTTCTGGTAAATCTTGAGCTTTTTGTGACAACCCTTCATAACTAATGCTATTTTTCCTTTCAGTAGCATCAGTATTAACTTTCATTTCTTCTTTAATAAAACCAAAAGCAGATAATACTTCTTTACTCATATTCATTGCTAACATTGCAATAAATACAAGATACATTAAGTTAATCATCTTTTGTCTTGCGGACATTTTTCCTCCTGCCATTCTTAATTAGTTTTTAAGTTATACGTTTTATTTAACTAATTATTTGCTAGACATTGCAGAAAGCATACCACCATAAACTCCGTTTAAAGAAGATAAGTTTTTTGCTAAAGACTCCATTTGTTCTTTTAATCTTTCTGTATTTTCTACAACAGCAGAGTTAATTTCTGCTTGCTTACTAGAATTTTCTACTTGTACTTTATATAAACTATTTAAAGTCTCCATTTGAGCTGCTGCCATAGACACTTGCTCATTATATCTATTTGTTGATGCCACAGATTCTGATGCAGATGATAAACCTTCTGCTGCACTTTGAAAGTTTTTCATACTATTTCCTAAACTTTCCATTAAAGATGAATCTATTTTAGCTTCTTGTAATAAGTTATCTAATTTTTGAGATAATAATCCGTCAGCACCTAATTTTTCTTCACTTTCAAAACTATCTGAACCTAATTCTGGGTATACTTTTGTCCAATCTAAATCTTCTTCTATTGGCTCAAATGCAGAATAAACAAAAACTAATGCTTCTACTACTAAACCTATTGTTAACATTAATCCTCCTGTTAAAGGACCAAAAGAAATATGTTGAATTTTAAAAAGAGCTCCAATAATTACAATTGCTGCTCCTAATCCATAGACCATATTTGTAATTCTCTTAATTGATTTTGACTGTGCCATGTTTAATTTAAATTTGGGTATTAATTTATTTGTTTGTTGTACCTATATAATTTTGAACGGTTCTAAAACCAATATAGCTTCTAGCTGTATCAGCATATTCATAATCTCTAGAAGCTACTTCTAAATAATAAGCAACATCTTTCCAAGAACCTCCTCTAATTATTTTTCTTTTATTTTTTCTATCCTCTACATTTGGATTCATAGTAGAAGCCATATAATAAGAAGATAAATTGTAAGCTGTGTTTGTCCATTCAGAAACGTTACCAGCCATATTATACAAACCATAATCGTTTGCATTGTAAGATTTTGCTTCCATTGTATATAAAGCACCATCTACAGCATAATTACCTCTAACTGGTTTAAAGTTTGCTAAGAAACATCCTCTATCACTTGTTGTGCTTCCTGATCCCCAAGGATATGTTGCAAATTCTAAACCACCTCTTGCTGCATATTCCCATTCTGCTTCTGTTGGTAATCTAAAATCAGGAACTAAAGCTGCATTTTTTCTACTTTTTTGGTAAGCATTTTTCTTTTTTGTTCTCCAATTACAAAATGCATTTGCTTGACCCCAAGTAACACCAACTACTGGATAATCTCCATAAGATTGGTGATTAAAATAATCTTGGTGCATTGGGTCGTTATAAGAATAGTTAAAATCTTTAACCCAAACTGTAGTATCTGGATAAATATTTAAAACTTCTGTTTGTACAAAATCTTTACGATCTCCTCCTTGTCTAGCTGCTGCATCCCTATCAAACCAAGAATATCTGTATTTTAAAAACTTTGTATTAAAAGTTCTTACACCATCTACTGCATCTTCTTTGCTTATGTATAAGCTATCCATAACTTCTACATAATCTGCATCTGGATATTCTTCTGTATTCCAAATTAAATCTGCCTCCCAATTTAATGGTTGTATAGTATCAAAACTGTAATAGTTTTCATACATGTATTTTTGGTAAGGAGATAAATCTGTAGTATCTGCATTTTTAAATGCATACTGCTGAATACCATTTCTTGAATTATTATTACCTGTTGGATCTGTATTACCAAGGGCTGCAAACTCAGCTTGATAAGCTAATTTTGTTCTAGTCACAGAATCTCTAACCCAAAAAACGAACTCTTTATATTCGTTGTTTGTGATTTCTGTTTCATCCATATAATAAGGACGTACAGTAACTGTTTTGGTTGGGGTATTTAAAGTACCTAATACATCTTGATCTTGTTTACCCATGGTAAATGATCCTCCAGGAATTAGAGCCATACCATAAGGTTTTTCCGAAAACCATTTTTTCTTAGTTTTTACACCTACTAATTCTCCTCTATCATTAGAACCACAACTGTAAAAAACGGCGATTAAAAGTGCAAGTACTGCTGCTTTTTTCATATTTCTATTTATGTCTTTTCTAAAAAGTTCGTAAACCTATTATAATTTTTGCTAAAATACAATCTTGTTATTGTTTTTAACGTACAATATTTATTAAATAATTCTATTACACTAATTTTTTCATTGCCTTAAACCATTTATCAGGGATTTTCTGCTCTGTTGCTTCAATGTAATCTTTATATGTACATGGTATTAACGCATGTCTTTTGTATTTATTATCTGATAAAATATTTATCTCCATCCACCATCTACCAGTTTTATGGCTTTTATAAAAAACCATAGGTTCATCATCTTCTACTAAAACTGTAAATTTTTGATAGTTTTCTTTCCCAGAAAATGGATAATCTTTTGCTCTTAAACTCACACCCTCAATAAAATACCAAATCATCTGAGCAATTAAATTTGCAGTTTGATGATTGTTGTTATCTAATCTAGAATTGTATTCATATATTCCAAAAGAAGATACTTTATCACTTAAGCCAGCATATCTTGTAATGGCACAAATTTCTTCTCCATAAAATCCATTTGCAGAGGCATTATTGTTAGCAGGAGCATCACTTTGCCTAACAGCACCAATATCTATAGAAACAATATCTGCATTTCTAAAAGCTGGTTCTATATTTTCTAATTCTTTTGCTTTACCTAATCTATAAGTATCAAAAAATAATTCTTCTAAAAGTTTAATTTCTCCTTGTGAATTAAAGTAAGTTTGGTAACCAACATTGCAGTAGTTAAATAAATTATTAGGCTCTTGCATAATAATTTTACTTAAATAAGATTGAGAAGTTAAATCGTCTTCTAAATTACCTAAATCAAAACGACTATCAACTGCAGTTATGTTTACAGTTTGTTCTAATTTATCGTAAGCTCTATAGTTTACGTAAGTAATATCTTGACCACCACCAATAATAACAGGAATAATCTCTCTTTCTAATAATGCAGTAATAATCTCTGAAACAGCAAAATAGGTGTCTGCTACTTTTTCTCCTCTTTTTACATTACCTAAATCAGCAATTTCTAAATCCCAAGTACCAGGAAATAGTTGGTATAACTTTTTTCTAATATTTACTAAGTTATCTCCACAACCAAAATTATTCTCAGAGTTTCTATCTTCTTGAACTCCAAAAATCGCAATTTTTACACCTTTTAATTTTGGAAAACCTTCTTGTGCTGAATGTATTCTAATAACTTTACCCAAACAAAATGGAGACTGTAGCACCAAATGCGCTATAGCAACTTCATCTATGGGGGTTAGAAAGTCGTGATTCATTAAATTATATTAATAAGTACGCTAATATATTAAACTTTATTTTTTTTTGGTAGTTTTTCTTTTAGTAGTTTTCTTTTTTGGTGCTTTTGCTTCAATCATTTTTACAGCTTCTTCTTTTGAAAGCTTTTCTATTGCTGTAGTTTTTGGTAATTCAATTTTAATTTTACCTTTTAAAACATTAAATCTGCCCCATCTTGCTTTTTCTACTCTAATACCTACGTCTTCCCAATTATGAATAACTTTATCTATCTCTTTTTGCTTTTTTTCTTCAATTAAAGAAACAATATCATCATGAGATAAATTATCGAAATCATACTTTTTATTTACGTTAATAAACATACCATTCCATTTTATGAATGGTCCAAAACGCCCAACACCTTTTTGTACAGGTAAATCTTCATAATGTGCTATAGGTGCGTCTGCTTTTCTTTTAGCTTCTATTAACTCTTTAGCTCTGTTTAAATCTACTTCAAAAGGATCTTCGCCTTTATCTAGTGAAACAAACATTTTATCAAATTTTACATACGGACCAAATCTTCCATTCGCTACAACTACTTCTTTATCTTCGTATGTTCCTACTTTTTTAGGCAATAAAAACAATTCTAAGGCTTCCTCTAATGTGATTGTACCTAAGTTTTGATCTGGATTTAAACTAGCAAATTCCTTCTCTTCATCTTCAGGAGCCCCTATTTGAGCAATAGGTCCAAATTTACCCAAACGTACTAAGACCGTCTTTCCACTTTTTGGATGTTTCCCAAGAATTCTTTCTCCACTTTCTCTATCAGCATTTTCTTTTACATCTTCAACATTATCATGAAACTTTTGGTAAAAACCTTTAATCATTTCTGTCCAATTTTCATCGCCTTCAGAAATGTCATCAAAAGAATTTTCTACTTTGGCAGTAAATCCGAAATCTAGAATATTAGAAAAATTAGCTACTAAAAAGTCGTTTACAATATTTCCAATATCTGTAGGTACTAATTTGTTTTTATTAGAACCTGTTTTTTCAGTTAAGGTTTGTGTTTTTACATCGCCATTTGAAAGAATTAACTGTTCGTAATTTCTTTCTTCACCTTCATTTTGTCCTTTTTCTATATAACCTCTTCTTTGTACAGTAGAAATTGTAGGTGCATATGTAGAAGGACGACCAATGCCTAATTCTTCTAATTGTTTTACTAAAGATGCTTCAGTAAAACGATAAGGTGGACTTGTGAAACGTTGTGTTGCGTTAATGAAATTGTAGGTTAAACCATCATTTACTTTTAAATTAGGTAACATTCCTGCTTGTTCCTCTTCATCATCATCTTTACCTTCTAAATAAACCTTTAGAAAACCATCGAATTTTATCATTTCTCCATTAGCAGTAAAGACTTTATCATTTTCAGAATTTTCAATCTTTACATTTGTTCTTTCTAATTGAGCATCGCTCATTTGTGAAGCTAATGTTCTTTTCCAAATCAAATCATATAATCTATTCTGGTCATATTCAGTAGAAATAGAATGCATTTTCATATTAGTAGGTCTAATAGCTTCGTGAGCTTCTTGAGCTCCTTTTGCTTTAGACTTAAATGTTCTTTGCTTACTATAAGCTTTACCATAAGAAGCAATAATTTCTTCTTCAGCTTCGTTTCTAGCATCTACAGATAAATTAACACTATCTGTTCTCATATAAGTAATTAAACCAGCCTCATACAAACGTTGTGCAACTTGCATTGTTTTTCCTACAGGAAAACCTAATTTTCTAGATGCCTCTTGTTGTAAAGTTGAAGTTGTAAATGGTGCTGCTGGTGATTTTTTTGCAGGCTTTTTTGTTAAATCTGCGATTGTAAAATCTGCGTCTGAACAAGAATTTAAAAATGCCTCAGCAGCTTTTTTAGAATTAAAATTCTTTGGTATAGTTGCTTTAAAAGTTTTGCCTTCTTCTGTTGCAAACTCAGCAACTACTTTATAATGAGATTCTGCTTTAAACTCTTGTATACTTCTTTCACGCTCTACAATTAAACGTACAGCAACAGATTGAACTCTACCTGCAGACAATCCTCCTTTTACTTTACGCCATAAAACTGGTGAAAGCTCATAACCTACAAGTCTATCTAAAACTCTACGTGCTTGTTGGGCATTTACCATATTATAGTCTATATCTCTTGGATTTTCGACTGCTTTTAAAATGGCTTTCTTAGTAATTTCATGAAAAACAATACGTTTTGTGTTTTCATCTTTTAAGTCTAATTGCTCTTTTAAATGCCATGCAATTGCCTCTCCTTCTCTATCTTCATCACTTGCTAACCAAACAGTATCTGCTTTTTTTGCTAAGGTTTTTAATTTTTTAACAACAGGTTTTTTGTCGTCTGAAATTATATATTTTGGAGTAAAATCACCATCTACATCAATCCCTAATTCTTTAGAGGGTAGGTCTGCAATATGACCATAACTTGATTCTACTTGAAAATCTTTTCCAAGAAATTTTTCTATGGTTTTTGCTTTTGCAGGTGACTCAACTATAACTAAATTCTTTGCCATTTATCTTCTTTTATCTCTGAAAATCGCCCAAAATAAGGGAATTTTTCGACTGCAAAAGTAGTTAGTTTTTTGTTAAAAAAAATTTTTTCATCATTTTTCAATAAATAATTAACAGAATTACAACAATATATTTTCTGCCAATTTGTCATAAAAATATAATTTTGGTTGTATCTTTGCCCACCTTTATATCATATTTAGACAGATGGAAAACGTTGAAAAAGTAATTGATGAAAAAATACAAGGTAAAGCACTTGTAACTGAAAATAAAAAAGAAAATTCAAAGAAATTATTCATTGAGAGTTATGGCTGTCAAATGAATATGAATGATAGTGAAATAGTTGCTGCAATTTTAGATAAAGAAGGCTATAATACTACTCAAATTTTAGAAGAAGCAGATTTAGTTCTAGTAAATACTTGTTCTATTCGTGAAAAAGCAGAAACTACAGTTCGTAATCGTTTAAAAAAATATAATGCCGTAAAAAAGGTAAACAAAAACATGAAGGTTGGTGTTTTGGGTTGTATGGCTGAACGATTAAAAGAAAAGTTTTTAGAAGAAGAGAAAATTGTTGATTTAGTTGTAGGACCAGATGCATATAAAGATTTACCTAATTTATTAGAAGAAGTTTATGAGGGTAGAGATGCTGTAAATGTAATTTTATCTAAAGACGAAACTTATGGTGATGTAGCTCCTGTTCGTTTAAACTCAAATGGAGTTTCAGCTTTTGTTTCTATTACAAGAGGTTGTGATAACATGTGTACTTTTTGTGTAGTTCCTTTTACTCGTGGTCGAGAACGAAGCAGAGATCCAAAGAGTATTTTGGAAGAAATTAGACAAATGGTTGATAAAAACTTTAAAGAGATTACACTTCTGGGTCAAAACGTAGATAGCTATTTATGGTATGGAGGAGGATTGAAAAAAGATTTTAAAAAGGCTTCTGAAATTGCGCAAGCTACTGCTGTAGATTTCGCTCAACTATTAGATATGTGTGCCAAAGAATTTCCTAAAACTCGTTTTCGTTTTTCTACATCTAATCCTCAAGACATGAGTTTAGATGTAATTTATACTATGGCTAAACATAAACACATTTGCAAATACATTCATTTACCAGTACAAAGTGGAAGCAATAAAATGCTAAAAGCGATGAACAGACAACATACTCGTGAAGAGTATATGGAGTTGGTTGATAATATTTTTAAAATCATACCAGAAATGGCATTAAGTCAAGATATGATTGTTGGTTTTTGTGGAGAAACTGAAGAAGACCATAAAGACACCTTAGATTTAATGGAGTATGTAAAATATGATTTCGGTTTTATGTTTGCATATTCAGAAAGACCAGGAACTTTAGCTGGTAAAAAAATGGATGATGATGTGCCACAAGCCATTAAAAAAAGACGTTTACAAGAAGTTATAGCTTTACAACAAAAACATAGTTTATATAGAACTCAACAACATTTAGGAAAAATTGAAGAAGTTTTAATTGAAGGAACTTCTAAGAAAAACCCTAATGAATGGAAAGGAAGAAATACACAAAATACCGTCATTGTTTTTCCAAAAGAACATTATAAACTAGGAGATTTTGTAAATGTAAAAGTAGAAGATTGTACATCAGCAACCTTAAAAGGAACAGCTGTTGGTTATTCTGATAATAATTGATTACAGAAAAAAGAAAATAGAGAATAGAAAAAAGAACAATCTTTCTTCTCTATTCTTTTTTCTCTATTCTAGAGAAGAAAAAAAATGGAAAGTATACAAGCCATAAAACAACGATTTGGAATTATTGGAAACGATGTTCAATTAAATCGTGCTATAGAAAAAGCAATGCGTGTTGCACCTACAGATATTTCTGTTTTAGTAACAGGAGAAAGTGGTGTGGGTAAAGAAAACATTCCAAAAATAATTCATTCTTTATCACATAGAAAACATGCAAAATACATTGCAGTAAACTGTGGAGCCATTCCTGAAGGAACAATAGATAGTGAACTTTTTGGCCATGAAAAAGGCGCATTTACTGGGGCAACACAAGACAGAAAAGGATACTTTGAGGTTGCTGATGGTGGCACTATATTTTTAGATGAAGTTGGTGAACTCCCATTAACCACTCAAGTACGTTTGTTACGTGTTTTAGAAAATGGCGAGTTTATAAAAGTAGGTTCTTCTAAAGTACAAAAAACCAATGTTAGAATAGTTGCAGCTACAAATGTAAATATGCGTTCTGCCATCGAAAAAGAAAAATTTAGAGAAGATTTATACTATAGATTAAGTACTGTAGAAATTCATTTACCTCCTTTAAGAGAACGAAATGAAGACATTCATTTATTGTTTAGAAAATTCGCATCCGATTTTGCTCAAAAATACAGAATGCCTTCAGTTAGATTAGATGAAGCTGCAGTAAATCTTTTATTAAACTATCGTTTTCCTGGTAATATTAGACAATTAAAAAACTTAGCTGAACAAATCTCTGTTATTGAAGAAAATAGAAATATTACCGCTCAAAAACTACAACAATATTTACCTGACGATTCAGGAAATTTACCTGCAATTGTTGGTGGTAAAAAAGAAAATGACTTTTCTACAGAACGTGATATCATGTATAAAATACTATTTGATATGCGAAATGACATCAATGATTTAAAGAAATTGACTTTAGATTTGATGAAAAACGGAAATATTGAAGATGTACAAGAAGAAAATCATCAGCTTTTAGAAAAAATATATGGTCATCAAAAATTAAGAGAAAATGATATAGAGGTATTAAATATTCCTCAAAATTCATCAGCTGAAAAAGAATATGATTTTATTGAAACCATAGAAGAAGACGAATCTTTATCTTTACAAGACAAAGAAATAGAAATGATTAAAAAATCTTTAGAAAAAAACAACAATAAACGTAAATTGGCTGCTAAAGAATTGGGGATTTCTGAAAGAACCTTGTATAGAAAAATAAAACAATACGATTTATAGTATGAAAGCTGTAGAGATTTTTAGAATCAGAAGATCTTTTGGACCAAATAGTTCAGAAAAAATTAGAGGTGAAGCAGAAGATTTAATTAATGAAAAACATTACAGAGGCTATCGTTTAATTTCTGTTTCTTTTACTGTAGAAGGCAGTTATTTCTATGCATTTATTACAATGAAAAAACCTAACACTTATTAATATGGGTTTAAAAAAAATAGGATTATTAATTATTACTGTTCTAACTTTAATTGGTTGTGGAGCTTATTCTTTTACAGGCACAAATACAACTGCAGAAACCATACAGATAGATTTCTTCCCAAATAATGCTCCTTTAGTAGAGCCACAATTAACACAGCGTTTTACAAATGATTTACAAGATTTATTTGTTAGACAAACCAATTTAAATTTAGTACCATCTAATGGAGAATTGTATTTAAGTGGAGAAATAACAGGGTATAGAATAACTCCTATGAGTGGTACTTCTAACCAAACTGCAGCTCAAAACAGACTTACAGTTACTGTAAATGTGCGTTTTGTAAATAAAGAAAATGAAAAAGATGATTTTGAAAAAACATTCTCTTTTTATTCAGACTTTGCAGCTAATGCTCAATTAACAGGTGGTGTTTTGGAAACGGCTTTAGATGAAATTATAGAGAGAATAACACAAGATATTTTTAACGCTTCTGTTGCCAAATGGTAATTTTGAATTTATAAGAAATTTGGAAAAGAATACATTCATAAAAATTTTAAATAACAAAAAAGAAGTAGATCATAAATCTACTTTAGATTTAAAAACTGTTATTGATAAATATCCATATTTTCAAGCAGCTAGAGCTTTATATTTAAAAGGATTAAAAAATCAAGATAGTTTTAAATATAATAAAGAATTAAAAAATACAGCAGCTTATACAACAGACAGAACTATACTTTTTGAATACATAACTTCAAATGATTTTTCTAAAAAACAAATTATAAAAGAACCATACTCAATTCAGCCAAATATTGAAGAAAAACCAATTTCAAAAATAATTAAAGCTGAAGAAAAGCAAGCTAAAATTGAAGTTCAAGAAACTAAAGAAACACTTTCTATTGGCAAACCTATTCAATTTAGTGCCTCAGAAAATTACTCTTTTAACCAATGGTTACAATTATCGGTAAAAAAACCAATAATTAGAGAAGTAAAAAAAGAGAAATTAATAGACAAGAAGCAAGAAATTATAAATCAATTCATAGAAAATAACCCAAAAATAGAGCCCGTTTCAAAAGATAAAGTAATCCCTATATCTATAACAGAAACAAAACAAGATAATGCTTTAATGACAGAAACTTTAGCTAAAGTTTATTTAGAGCAAAAAAAGTATGAAAACGCCATTCAAGCATACAGAATTTTAAGTTTGAAATATCCAGAAAAAAGTGGTTTCTTTGCAGACCAAATTAAAAGAATAGAAATTTTACAAAAACATAAATCATGAGTTATACAGCATTTTTAATCTTAATTTTAATTGTGGCAGTTGCCTTAATTTTAATTGTTATGGTTCAAAATCCTAAAGGAGGAGGATTATCTTCTTCTTTTGGAGGTGGAGGAGCGCAATCTTTAGGAGGTGTGCAAAACACAAACAATTTTTTAGACAGAACAACTTGGACTCTTGCTATTGCAATGTTTGCACTTATTCTATTAGCTAACTTTGCTATCCCTAGAGAAGGTGATAATAATGTAAACTTAGATAATACATTAGAAGGTGTAGAAACAACAGCACCTGTTCAAAACACATTACCTGCAACAAAAGACACAGTTCAATAAGACTGATAAAGCTTAGAAAAAATGCCAACGAAAATGACACGTTGGCATTTTTTTTTGCTTAAAAATTACGAGTAAAAATCAATCAAAAGAAAAATTGTCAGTTTTAAACCAATGGCACAATTTCTGACTAATTAAAGACTGATAAAATAAATTACTAATTAATCAAAATTTATATAAAAATGGGATTAAACATTAAACCTTTAGCAGACAGAGTTCTTGTAGAACCTGCTCCAGCAGAAACTAAAACTGCTTCTGGAATTATTATACCAGATAACGCAAAAGAAAAACCTCAAAAAGGTACTGTTGTAGCTGTAGGAAATGGAAAAAAAGACGAACCTTTAACTGTAAAAGTGGGTGATACTGTTTTATACAGCAAATATGGAGGTACTGATTTAAAATTAGAAGGTAAAGATTATTTAATGATGCGCGAAAGCGACATTTTAGCAATTGTTTAATTGATAAAAATTTAGAAAAATGGCAAAAGATATAAAATTTGATATAGAAGCTAGAGATGGTTTAAAACGTGGAGTTGACGCTTTAGCAAATGCAGTAAAAGTAACTTTAGGACCAAAAGGAAGAAATGTAATTATTTCCAAATCTTTTGGAGCACCAACAGTAACTAAAGATGGTGTTTCTGTTGCAAAAGAAGTAGAATTAGAAAACGAGCTTGAAAACATGGGAGCTCAAATGGTAAAAGAAGTAGCTTCTAAAACTAATGATTTAGCTGGTGATGGAACTACAACTGCTACAGTTTTAGCACAAGCAATTGTGAAAGAAGGATTAAAAAACGTTGCTGCAGGTGCAAATCCTATGGATTTAAAACGTGGTATAGATAAAGCTGTTGAAGCTATTGTTTCTGACCTAGAAAAACAAACTCAAAAAGTGGGTAACTCTTCTGATAAGATTCAGCAAGTAGCTTCTATTTCTGCTAATAATGACGCTGTTATTGGAGATTTAATTGCAACTGCATTCGATAAAGTTGGTAAAGAAGGTGTTATTACTGTAGAAGAAGCAAAAGGTACAGATACTTATGTAGATGTTGTAGAAGGTATGCAATTTGATAGAGGATATTTATCTCCTTACTTTGTAACTGATGCTGATAAAATGATTGCTGATTTAGAAAACCCATACATTTTATTATTTGATAAGAAGATTTCTAACTTACAAGAGATACTTCCAATTTTAGAGCCAGTTGCACAATCTAGCAGACCTTTATTAATAATTGCAGAAGATGTAGATGGACAAGCACTAGCTACATTAGTAGTAAACAAATTAAGAGGTGGTTTAAAGATTGCTGCTGTAAAAGCTCCTGGTTTTGGAGACAGAAGAAAAGCAATGTTAGAAGACATCGCAATTTTAACTGGTGGTACAGTAATTTCTGAAGAAAGAGGATTCTCTTTAGAAAATGCAACTTTAGATTTATTAGGTACAGCAGAAACAGTAACTATAGATAAAGATAACACTACTATAGTAAATGGTTCTGGAGATGCAGAAGCAATTAAAGCTAGAGTAAATCAAATTAAAGCTCAAATAGAAACAACGACTTCTGATTACGATAAAGAAAAACTGCAAGAGCGTTTAGCAAAATTAGCTGGTGGAGTTGCTGTATTATATGTTGGTGCTGCTTCTGAAGTAGAAATGAAAGAAAAGAAAGATAGAGTTGACGATGCTTTACATGCAACAAGAGCTGCTGTAGAAGAAGGTATAGTTGCTGGTGGTGGAGTTGCTTTAGTGAGAGCTAAAAAAGTATTAGAGAAATTAGCTACAGAAAATTTAGACGAAACTACTGGTGTACAAATCGTAAACAAAGCTATTGAAGCACCTTTAAGAACCATTGTAGAAAATGCTGGTGGAGAAGGATCTGTGGTTATCAATAAAGTTTTAGAAGGTAAAAAGGACTTTGGTTACGATGCTAAATCTGACGAATACGTTAATATGTTAGATGCAGGAATTATAGATCCTAAAAAAGTAACTAGAGTTGCTTTAGAAAATGCAGCTTCTGTTGCTGGTATGATTTTAACTACAGAATGCGCTTTAATAGATATTAAAGAAGACGCTCCTGCTGGTGGTGGAATGCCTCCAATGGGTGGTGGAATGCCAGGTATGATGTAAAATTTATGAATAAGTTTTACTTATAGCATTAAAAGTATAAAATGTCAATTGTTTAACAATTGGCATTTTTTTTGTGGATTTATTAGAAAATGTATAACCTTTTAAACCAACTATTATGAAAAATTTCATCTACCTTTTTGTTTTTTCTTTGATGTTTACCTTAACAAGTAATGCTCAAAAAAATGAAGAATCTTTTAATATAGAAGATGCAGCTGTTGTACTTGAAGCTAATGGAGAATATAGAAAAAACTTACTATTATTAGACTTATTTAGAAAAGAATCTAGATTTTCGAATGGTACTTCGTTTACAGGCCAAACACTTTATGGTTCTGCTTATGGAAATAGCAGAAATGCAATGCTATCCTCAGCTTATGTATCTTCAAGTTATACAGAAAACAACTCTAATCTAAATGGTTTTAATCACGAAAACAGATATGTTTCTTTTACACCTACAAATAGGACATATTTATATGTAGATGGTGAGCTAATTTTTGGTAATGGAGAAAGTAGACTTGACAAAATTATTAACGTTAGAATGAAAGATGTAAAATCTATTGTTCGTTTCAATAAATTTGACACTAAAATTTATGTTACACTTATGGATAATGAGGAAGTGAGATATTAGTAATTAATATTATTTAAATAAAAAAATCCGATTGAAAATTCAATCGGATTTTTTTTTATTATCAACTCTTTAAAACTTAAAATAAGTTAATCAACATAAAAATAGCCATAACAATCATAATTGTATTTTCTATAAATGTTGCTTTTGTCATTGGTAAATTTAAAACAGCACCTAAGCAAGCACACTTTATGGCTTTTTTATCTAATAAAGATTTGGTAACACCAATTGTTGTTACGCCTAAAATTACTAATGTGATTAGTAAAGCTGCTACTATTTGAAATCTCATTAAAAAGAAAACACCTAAAGCCAACTCAATAAATGGATACACCAAACCATAATTTGGTATTGTTTTAGCTAAAGGATCATACATAGCAAAACTCATAGCAAAACCTTTTACATCTAAAAGCTTAAAAAAACTGAATACCACATAAAATAACCCCATAAATGTCAACATAAATTCTGATGTATTCCAAGGATTGATATTTATTAAAACAGCTGCTGTAGTAATAAAAGCAAAAATTAAGAATAAAGGATACAACTGTTTAATTGCTGATTTTTCTTCAGCTTCTGCATTTACAGATTTAGTTGTATGATTATCTTTCAACTCAGTTATTGTAAATTTTTCTGATAGAGCATTTTGCAACACAGCAACTTCTATATGTTGTTTCATTTCAATTGCTGCAGTTTCTTTTTCTAAATCAACAGAAACATGTTTTATATTTTCTATTTCAGAAAGTGACTTTTCAACAGAATTTTTACATCCATTACAAGTCATTCCAGAAACACGATATACATGTTTCATCTTAGTTTTGTTTTTTATGCATTTTCATACCACCTTCATGCTCAAGCACTACTTTTTCATCTCTATATTTACAACAAGGGTTTACAGAGTTGTAAGCTTTTAAAGTTGCTGTAATTTTTTTATCTTTTAAGATAATATCATGTCCAACATTTGCTATATTTTGCTGTACAGTTCCTACTTCAACTTTACGTTCATCCATAATTAAGTTTAGTTGATGCGTTTTAACATTCCATAATGCAAATTTTACTCCTTTAGTTTTTAGAGCAGCAGTTTCTATTCTTTTCTTACACATACCACATACACCATCTACCTCAAAAGTTACTTTAGCATTTTTGTTTTTTTCTTGAGCATTTGCTGTAAAGCTTAAAATACTTACAATGGCTATTAAAATTATTTTTTTCATGTTCTTAAATTTTATTGATATTCTTTTTTATTTGTTTTACGTCATTACGAGTTTACGAAGTAATCTTTAAATTAATAAGAGATTGCTTCACCATGTTTGCAATGACAGTTAATTTATTTTAAATCTAAATCCTGTATAAATCATTCTACCAAAAATTGGTGCATACACAATAGAGGTATCAAAATTTGAACCAAAAGGATTATCGCTTCCTAAAACAGGATTTTGCTGTCTAGTATTCGTTAAGTTTTCTGCACCCACATAAACTTCAAACTTTTTAGAAAACACTTTGGTTATCTGCGAATTTAATAATTCGAAACCATTTACAAATGCAGGTAACTGGTATTGTGCTGGGTTTGAACTTGTGTTTGGTAAACGTTGAGCGCCAACTACATTAAAAGTTACATCAAATCTCCATTGATTAAAATTATCGTTATTGGTTTCATAAGAAAGATTTGCAAAAAAGCGATTTCTTGGTTGTAATGGCTTTTGTAATCTGCCAGATTTATAATCTGTAATTACATCAAAATATTTATAAGCAGTTCTTAGATCTAATCCTTCTGCTAAATTATAATTCACTTCTACCTGAAAACTATTAGCTATACTTCTACCCTCTAAATTATAGAAATTTATTTCTTGTGGATTTTCCCAATCTACAACAATTTGATTTTCGAAATCGGTTACATAATAATCTAAAGTGATGTCTGCTTTTTGCCCAAATAAATTGAATTTCTGCAGATAAGAAAACCCATAGTTCCATGCAATTTCTGGATCTAAACCATAGATGTTTCCATTTGCATTTTCAATATTTAATTGTCTAGAGCTTGCAAATAATTGCTGATTTTCTGCAAAAATATTTGCACTTCTAATACCTCTACCCACAGAAGCTCTTAAGGTTGCTTTTTCCCAAGGCACATATCTAAAATGTAATCTAGGTGTTATAAATGTGCCTAATAAATTATGATGATCTACTCGTAAACCAGCAGTGTAACTAAAGTTATTTAAATTATCGAAAGCATATTCAAAAAAAGCGCCAACACTATTTTCTACTCTATTGTATGTATTTGTAAAAACATCTTCATTATAACCATCGTGAGTAAAACTAATTCCTGTTTTAAATTTGTTTCTAGTATCACCAATAATCGAATTAAACAACAAGTTACTGTAAATACTTTCATGAGAAATATTATAATTTCTTAATCCAAAATAAGATTCTTGTAGATGGTTACTATATGCGAATTGAAATCCAAAACTTTGAAAGGGTAACTCAGGAAAAACGTATCCTACTTTAGCAGTAAAGTCAAAACGTTTTGTATCAATTTCACTACCCCAAGCATTCGTTGTTCCTTTATCAGATTCAGGGTTAAAGTCTATTTCTCCTGTTTGTTTATCATCAGATAAATACCTAAGATTTATAAAACTAACCCAACCTTTTTCTGCATCTGTATACTGCCAACGATTCATAATATTAATTTGATTGGCTAATGGCATATCTAAAAAATTATCTCCATTATTATCAAATTTTTCACCTCTATAATTACCATGTAAATACAAACCTGTAGACCATTTTTCAGAAATCTTTTGGTTAAAATGAGTATTTAATTCTAACCTACCATTTCTATTCGCATAACCATTTACAAATAATTTATTGTCACTAAATGGTTTTACTAATTCTGTATTGATTTGACCAGAAATACTTTCATAACCATTTACAACTGTGCCTGCTCCTTTAGAAATCTGTATACTTTCTACCCAAGTACCAGGTGTAAAAGTTAAACCATAAGCCTGTGATGCACCTCTAATAGATGGCACATTTTCTTGAGTAATTAATATATAAGGACTTTTTAAGCCCAACATTTGTATCTGTCTAGTACCAGTTAAAGCATCAGAAAAACTAACATCTATAGAAGGGTTTGTTTCAAAACTTTCTGCTAAATTACAGCAAGCTGCTTTTAATAATTCTTCGCTATTTACAGTAAATATATTAGCTGTAGCAAAAGAATTTTTTTGAACAGCATTTCTTTTGCTTTCAATAGTTATTTCATCTAACTCACTTTCTAAGGTTAAAAAATGATGAATAGGTTTTAGATTAGTAATCATTAAAGTATCTGTTTTATAACCAATGTAACTTACTACTAATTTTTTGTATTCTTCTTTGTAAGGTATCGTAAACCAACCTTTTTCGTTTGTTGTTGTGCCAACATTGGTGTTTAACCAATGTACTGAAACACCCTCTACCCCAAGATTATCTTTTGGGTTATTTTTATCCATAATCATCCCTTTAAAAGTTGTTTGAGAAAAGATGATGTAAGGAATAAATAGTAAAAAACTATTTAAAATTTTTGTTTTCATGTATATAAATTTAATTCTAATTTTTAAATATTTACAATTTAAACACCTCATTAGGTGATAAATAAATAGAAAAAATTAAAATCAAATGATATAAACTTGATAAGTAGACTGATAATCTATAGGAATATCTGGAGGAGAAAAGTCTTTATAATACTTTACATTTCTATAAGAGTTATAAAATAAATCTTGGTAAGATTTTACAAACGAAACTAGAAACTGCTGATTCTCAAAACTAAATTCTTGTTTTAATTGTTGCTGTAATTCGTCTTGACCATCTATTTGATGCACTTCGTCTTTACAACAATTTTTCTTTTTTGTTGTAGCAACATTATCCATTTTCATTCCACAACCTTCAGCTTTTCCTGTAAAAGAAACATCAACTAAAAAATCTCCACAATAATGTTTATCTACTGTAAAAGACATAGTAGACAAAAGCACAATTAATGCTAAAAAAATAGATAATATTTTAGAGAAAATAACTTTCATTTCTAAATGCAAATTTACAATAAAATTTATAAAGATTATGTTAAAAAGAAATGTATGTAAGTTTCGAAACAAAAAAACGATTTAATAAATAAAAATATAGATTTTACAGTATTTTTGCAGATAATAATGATAGGTATGGAAATTACAGTTTTACAAAATTATATAGATACTATTATAGCATCAAAACAAGCTAAAGAAGAAAAGCTTCAAGCGATTTGTGATTATTTAGAAAGTAAAATTTCTTATTACGATTGGGTTGGTTTTTATTTTAAAAACGGAGATAAAAACGAATTAAAATTAGCACAGTTTACAGGTGAACCAACAGAGCATACAATTATACCTTTTGGAAAAGGTATTTGTGGTCAAGTTGCAGTAAGTAATAAAAATTTTGTGGTACAAGATGTTACTGAACAAGACAATTATATTTCTTGTGGATGGAAGGTAAAATCAGAAATTGTAATTCCAATTTTTGTTGATGGTGAAAATATTGGTCAAATAGATATAGACTCTCATACAGCAAACACTTTTACAAAAGATGATGAAATTCTATTAGAGTACGTTTGTAATAAAGTAGCTACTATTTTATAGGGTATTTGTTTTTAGATTTTTCAATATTTTTTTGTATGTTTGATATTCAAATATAAATTTAAGTTTAATCATTAACCCCCCAAAAGTGATGAAAACAAAAAACAACCCTAACTTTCAAATTTTTGAAAGAAACCTCTACTTTGAGGAAAAACCACTAACTTTTTTAGAAAAAATCAGAGACAGTATTCGTTATTTTTTAGAGAATGCTGAGTAATTTTTTGTAAAAAATTTAATTTCTAATAATTTTTAAAAACTTTATAGTTTAAGAAAGTAATTAATAATTAGACAAGTTTTAATAAGCTGTTTAATTGTTAATTACTCTTCTTTTTTGTGAGTATCTTTTATTGTGATTTCTGTAAGGTTTGCGTAGTTTTGCTTGCTTAACAATTTTACATAAAATGAGCGCTTCAAAAACTATTAAATCTGCATTAATTTCGGTATTTCACAAAGATGGTTTAGCACCAATTGTTCAAAAATTAAATGAACTTGGCGTAACTATATATTCAACTGGTGGTACAGAAAAATTCATTAAAGAATTAGGTATAAATGTTGTACCTGTAGAAGATGTAACCTCTTACCCATCAATTTTAGGTGGTAGAGTAAAGACTTTACATCCAAAAGTTTTTGGAGGTATCTTAAACAGACAAGATCATGAAGGAGATGTTGCTGAGATGCAAGAATATGAGATTCCTCAATTAGACTTAGTTATTGTAGATTTATATCCTTTTGAAAAAACAGTTGCTTCTGGAGCTTCTGAACAAGATATTGTAGAAAAAATTGATATAGGTGGCATATCACTAATTAGAGCAGCAGCAAAGAATTTTAAAGACACTTTTATTGTATCTTCTATGGAGCAATATGATGAGTTCTTAAAAATTTTATCAGAAAACAAAGGAGAAACCTCTATTGAGCAACGTAAAAAATTTGCAGCAAAATCTTTTAATATTTCTTCTCATTATGATACTGCTATCTTTAATTACTTTAACAATCATGAAGAACCTATATTAAAAATTAGTGAACCAAAGGGTCAAGTTTTAAGATATGGAGAAAACCCACATCAAAAAGGATTTTTCTTTGGAGATTTAGAAGCTATGTTTGACAAATTACATGGCAAAGAATTAAGCTACAATAATTTATTAGACGTTGATGCTGCAGTAAATTTAATGGAAGAATTTAAAGGTGAAGCTCCGACTTTTGCAATTTTAAAACACAATAATGCATGTGGTTTTGCTCAAAGAGATACTATTAAACAAGCTTATGTAGATGCTTTAGCTGGTGACCCTGTTTCTGCTTTTGGTGGAATATTAATAGCAAATACAGAAATAGATGCTGCAACAGCAGAAGAAATTCATAAATTATTCTGTGAAGTTGTTATTGCACCAAGTTATACAGATGAAGCATTATCAATTTTAAAAGGAAAAAAGAATAGAATTATCTTAATTCAAAAAGAAGTAGAGTTACCAAAAACAACCATAAGAACTTGTTTAAATGGAGCCTTAGTTCAAGATAAAGATAATGTCACAGATAAATTAGAAGATTTAACGTATGCAACTAATACTAATCCTTCTAAAAACGAGTTAGAAGATTTATTATTTGCTTCTAAACTTTGTAAAAACACAAAGTCTAATACTATTGTTTTAGCTAAAAATAAACAGTTACTAGCAAGTGGTACAGGACAAACAAGTAGAGTTGATGCCTTAAATCAAGCTATAGAAAAAGCAAGAAATTTTGGGTTTGATTTAGAAGGTGCAGTTATGGCAAGTGATGCTTTTTTCCCATTTCCAGACTGTGTTGAAATTGCTGATAAAGCAGGAATTAAAAGTGTAATTCAACCTGGAGGATCTATAAAAGACCAATTAAGTATCGATTATTGTAATGACAATAATTTGTCTATGGTAATGACTGGAACAAGACATTTTAAACATTAAGAATTTGTTACGTGATTACAGATTTAATTTACTAGATTTGTAAGAGTACATCAATAAATAACAAGAAAAATAAATATGGGTTTTTTCGATTTTATGACTGAGGATATTGCGATTGATCTTGGAACCGCAAATACATTAATTATCCATGAAGGAAAAGTTGTTATAGACAGCCCTTCTATTGTTGCCAGAGATAGAACAACAGGAAAAATTATTGCAATTGGTCAAGAAGCTAACTTAATGCAAGGTAAAACTCATGAAAATATAAAGACAATTCGTCCTTTAAAAGATGGAGTTATTGCAGATTTTCAAGCATCTGAAGAGATGATTAAAGAGTTTGTAAAAAAAATACCATCAATTAAAAAGAAATTATTTCCACCTGCATTACGTATGGTAATCTGTATTCCTTCAGGAATCACAGAAGTAGAAAAGCGAGCAGTTCGTGATTCTGCAAAACATATGAATGCCAAAGAAATCTATTTAATATACGAGCCAATGGCTGCTGCTATTGGTGTTGGTATAGATATTATGGAGCCAAAAGGAAACATGATTATTGATATAGGTGGTGGTACTACAGAAATTGCAGTTATTGCTTTAGGTGGTATAGTTTGTGATCAATCTGTAAAAGTTGCTGGTGATTTATTTACAAGTGATATTATGTATTACATGAGAACACAGCACAATTTACATGTTGGTGAAACTACAGCAGAAAAAGTAAAAATTCAAATTGGTGCAGCTACAGAAGATTTAGATACACCTCCAGATGAAATGTTAGTTCAAGGAAGAGATTTATTAAGTGGTAAGCCTAAACAAGTTCAAGTTTCTTTTAGAGAAATAGCTAAAGCTTTAGATAAATCTATTTTAAGAATTGAAGATGCTGTTATGGAGACTTTATCTAAAACGCCACCAGAATTAGCTGCAGATATATACAATACTGGAATTTATTTAGCAGGTGGTGGTTCTATGTTAAGAGGATTAGACAAGCGTTTATCTCGTAAAACAGATTTACCTGTATACGTAACAGAAGATCCTTTAAGAGCTGTTGTTCGTGGAACAGGCATTGCCTTAAAAGAATTAAACAAATACAAAAATGTGTTGATGAATTAGCATTTTAAATTCTAACAATGCAACAAATTATTTACTTTTTTCAAAAGTTTAAATACTTTCTATTCTTTTTATTGTTAGAAATTATTGCGCTTTCTTTAACATTTAATAATCTAGATTTTCATAGAAGTAAGTTTGTTAATTCTGCTAATAATTTAACAGGTGGTTTCTATAGTCAGTATTCTAATATTTCTGATTTCTTCAATTTAAGAACAGAAAACAAAAGATTGTCTGAAGAAAACACTTATTTAAAAAATCTTTTAGCAAAAAAGTCTTACTTAGATTCTTTAAAAGAACTAGAGTTTACAGTAATTGATTCGAGTAAGTTTAAACAAAAATATAGCTATACTGCAGCAAAAATTATTAACAACAACTACAGTAAACAATTTAATTTCTTAACTGTTAATAAAGGGCAAAAAGATGGGATTTCTAAAGAAATGGCTGCATTTAACAGTAAGGGTATAATTGGAATTACAGAAAACACATCTACGAATTACACTAGAATTCAATCCATTTTAAATAGAGATAGTAGAATTAATGCTCGACTGAAAAATACAAACTATTTTGGAACATTAAGTTGGGATGGAAAAGATTATAAAACTGTTCAGTTATATGATATTCCAAGACAAGCACCTTTAAAAATTGGAGACACTATAGAAACTGATGGAAAATCCACTATTTTTCCTGAAGGAATTTTAATAGGTACAATATCAAAAATAAATAATGGTAATACAGCAGACAATAAAGTTGATGTTACTTTATTTAATGATATGAGTAATTTAGGATACATATACATTGTTAAAAATTTCGATAAAATTGAAATTAAAAATTTAGAAAACAATGAATAACCCTCTTAGTACAATAACACTGTTTTTTTCTTTACTGCTTTTACAAGTATTAATTTTAAATAATATCTTGTTTTTAGGTTTTATTAATCCTTACGTTTACATTGCTTTTGTTTTTTATTTTCCTTTAAAGGAAAATAGAATTCCATTTTTATTTTATTGTTTTTTATTAGGTATTTCTATAGACTTTTTTTCTGATACAGGAGGCATACATGCCATTTCTATAGTTTTCATAGCTTATATTCGATTATTTTTTATTCGTTTATATTTAAAAAAAACAGCTATAGATTACCCATTTTTTAATTTAAACTCAGAACCTTTTGGTAAAGTTTTCAATTATGTAGTAACTTTAACAGTTATACATCATTTCATATACTTTTCTTTTGCTAATTTTAGTTTTCAAAATTTTTCAAACGTATTACTAAACACATTGTTTTCAAGTATTTTTACTTTAATTTTGTTTTTTCTAGGTGCGTTCATTTTTAAGAAGAAAAATTAACAATGCAAAGAAGCTTTTTACTTTATTTTCTAATAACCATAACTGGTTTTATCTTTATTGGTAGACTTTTTCAACTTCAAGTAATTGAAGGAGAAAACTATGACCCAATTAGAAATGCTGCAGTAAAAGTAGAATACAACTATCCAGAAAGAGGTTATATTTATGATAGAAATGGTAAATTATTAGTAGCCAATCAACTTTCTTATGATGTTATGGTTCAACCTAATCAAGTTAAAGAAATTGATACTCTTGAATTTTGTAAACTCTTAAAAATTTCTAAAAAAGATTTTAAAAGACGATTTAAAAAAGCAGAAAATTACGCTTCTTATTTACCTTCAGTATTTTTAAAACAACTTGCTAAAGAAGATTTTGCTTACTTACAAGAAAAACTACATAAATATCAAGGATTTTACATTCAGAAAAGAATAATCAGAGATTATCCAATAAATGCTGCAGCAAATGTTTTAGGTTATATTGGCGAAGTAAATGAACAAAAAGCTAGAAATAACAACTACTATCAACAAGGAGAATTAGAAGGTAAAGATGGTGTAGAAAGACAATATGAGGATGTTTTAAGAGGTGAAAAAGGGAAAAGATATTTACATAGAAATAGATTTAATAGAGTAACAGGGTCCTATAAAAATGGGGCTTATGATACTTTACCAGAAAACGGAAAAGATTTAACATTAACACTAGACATAGAATTACAAAAATATGCTCAAAAATTAATGAAAGGCAAAAGAGGTGGCATTGTTGCTATTGAACCTTCTTCTGGAGAAATTTTAGCTTTAGTTACAGCCCCTTCTTACGATCCTAATATGTTAGTTGGTAGAAAAAGATCTCCTAACTCATATAAACTTTTTAAATTAGATAGTATAGAAAAACCAACTTTTGATAGAGGCTTACTTGCTGCTTATCCTCCTGGTTCTCC
>Ga0209136_1000156_pt1 | contig 50705 bp, 53 predicted proteins | sample SaaInl0LU_22_DNA_FD_184640 | JGI IMG/M metagenome (GOLD analysis project Ga0209136, IMG submission 184640) | Marine microbial communities from expanding oxygen minimum zones in the Saanich Inlet - ESP_90LU_22_DNA (SPAdes) (version 2) | ecosystem: Environmental > Aquatic > Marine > Intertidal... | reverse complement strand
AAGAAGGAAAAAAAGTCACTTTTGACAATGTACTTCTTTTAGCAGATGGTAGCAAAGTTACTGTTGGCGCCCCAGCTATAGACGGCGCTTCTGTTGGAGCTAAAGTCTTAAAGCACCTTAAAGGTGATAAAGTAATCGTATTCAAAAAGAAACGACGAAAAGGATACAGAGTTAAAAATGGTCACCGCCAAGCTTTAACTGAAATCCAAATTGAGAGCATAGCTGCTTCAGGTACTAAAAAAGCTGCTGCTAAAGTAGAAGCGAAGCCAGCTGCTAAGAAAGAAGTGTCTAAGCCAGCTGCAAAAGCTGCGGCACCTAAAGCTGAGGCCGCTCAAGATTTATCTGCAATGACTGTTGCACAATTAAAAGAATTAGCAAAAGCAAAAGGAGTTTCTGGAATTTCAGCAATGAAAAAATCAGATTTAATTTCAGCTTTAAGCTAAAATATATAACACTTTAAAATCGAAATAAAATGGCACATAAAAAAGGAGTCGGAAGTTCGAAAAACGGTAGAGAATCAGAATCAAAACGTCTAGGCGTAAAGATTTTTGGTGGACAAGCAGCAATAGCTGGAAACATTATCGTAAGACAACGTGGTACTGCACATAATCCTGGTGAGAATGTGTATGCTGGAAAAGATCATACCCTTCACGCAAAAGTGGACGGACTTGTGAAATTTGCAAAAAAGAAAGATAATAAGTCCTATGTGTCTATTGTTCCTTTTGAAGCATAATACTCAAGAGTAAGTAAAAAAAAGCCTCGCATTGCGAGGCTTTTTTTGGTTACACGGGCGACTAATTATTAAATAAGTTTTTTAGCGATAATGATGGTTTCATCAGCGCTAAATCCATTTCTATTAGTTATAGGTTCTTTATAGGATTGCTTTGTTGTATGGAACCCAACTGATGACAACCGCTGTATTAAGCTTTCAACAGAATAAATTCGTACATGATCTTTTTGACCAAAGTGGAGTAGTCGCTCTTCTTCAGTTCTTAATGAGTTGTCTTCATAAATTTCTCCTGCTTTAAAAGGTGTTTGAACAATACAGATCCCATCAGGCTTAGTGATGCGATAGAGTTCTTTCATAGCAGTTAGGTCATTCTCTATATGCTCAAATACATGATAACAAATGACAATGTTATATTGATTGTCAGGTTCATCAATAGATTCGATATTTAAACGCTTCATCGCTTCAAATTCACCAGCATAATCTGTTGTAATATAAGTGCCGTTAGTCAAGGACTCTAACCGTGGCTTTATACTTTTTGAGGGTGAGAAGTGAAGGATTTTCGCGTTTTTAAGTTTTGGTTCTAGAAGTACCCAAAGTCTTCTCGTACGTGAGAGACTGCCGCATTTCGGACACAGTTTGTCCTCATTTTTTAAAGTAATAAACCGCGACATTTTAAAATCACAAACAGTACACTGAAATCTGTTGCCTTTATAAAACAGCGAGATGAACTTACGAATTATTGGTTCATTTCTTTTGATTAAGGTCTTTGGAATTAGTTTCTTCAGTAGTTCGTACATTCAATGTAGGCTTTAATTTTATATTAGTTTCTCATAGGCCAAACGCTTATCATTATTGTCTAAGTAAATCACGCCACAGAAATTATAGCCTAATTTTTTAAGTAACGTTTGCATTCCTAAATTATCTTCGTGTGTGTCGATTCGCATCGATCTAATACTATTTTGTTTTAATAGATTTTCGCAGTGTTTGAAAATGAATTTTGCAATTCCAGTACCTCTACTTTTTTCCGAAACCGCCATGCGGTGAATTACACCATAAGTTGCATTTTCTTTCGTTAGCCATTGGCCTTCAATATTCGCATAAGTTGGTTCCGTTCTTGTACTGAACATGGCTGTTGCGATTTGAACCGAATCATCTGATTTTACGACAAAACTCTCGTTGTTTTCTAGGTCATTTAAGATGACCTTTTTATTTGGGTAGCTGTTTTGCCACTGCTTAATATGTTGTGTAGCTAGGTAAGCTTGAGCTTCCGCAATAATTTGCAGTGTTTGAGGTAAGTCTTCTTTTATTGCACTTAGAAATTTCATTTTTTAAGGTTGTTTTTTGACGGGTTTTAATCAAAAAAAAGCCAAAGTAAAAACTTTGGCTTAGATATAAAAATAAATTTTTTAGTAGCGGTAATACTCTGGCTTAAAAGGGCCTTGTACTTCTACACCAATATAACTTGCTTGATCCTTTCGGAGTTCTGTAAGTTCAACACCAATTTTGGCAAGGTGAAGTTTGGCTACTTTTTCATCTAAATGTTTTGGTAACATATATACTTCATTGCTATAGGCCTCTCTATTAGTCCATAGTTCAATTTGAGCTAAAACTTGGTTTGTAAAGGAGTTACTCATCACAAAACTTGGATGGCCAGTAGCACATCCTAAATTCACTAAACGCCCTTCAGCTAGTACAATAATATCATTACCTTCAATAGTGTATTTATCGACTTGCGCTTTGATTTCAACTTTAGTATCACCATGTGTATTGTTTAACCATGTCATGTCTATTTCGTTGTCAAAGTGACCAATATTACAAACAATAGTTTTATCTTTCATAGCTTCAAAATGAATGCTTTGAACGATATCTTTATTTCCAGTAGCAGTCACAACAATATCAGCAGTTGGCAAAACAGTCTCCAGTTTTTTCACTTCAAATCCATCCATCGCCGCTTGTAAAGCACAAATAGGATCTACTTCAGTTACTGTTACAATACTACCAGCCCCTTGAAACGAAGCTGCTGTTCCTTTTCCGACATCACCATAGCCACAAACCACCACACGTTTTCCTGCAAGCATAATATCGGTTGCACGACGAACTGCATCTACAGCACTTTCTTTACATCCGTATTTATTATCAAATTTACTTTTAGTAACCGAATCATTTACGTTGATCGCAGGCATAGATAAAGTGCCGTTTTTCATACGCTCATACAAACGGTGAACCCCTGTAGTTGTTTCTTCACTTAAGCCGTTGATTCCAGCCATTAATTCTGGATAATGATCAAACACTAAGTTTGTTAAATCACCACCATCATCTAATATCATATTTAATGGTTGACGATCTTCCCCAAAAAATAAGGTTTGTTCGATACACCAATCAAACTCTTCTTCACTTAAACCTTTCCAAGCATATACAGGGATTCCTGCTGCTGCAATTGCTGCTGCGGCTTGGTCTTGTGTTGAAAAAATATTACAAGAGCTCCAAGTGACATCTGCTCCAAGTGCTACTAGTGTTTCAATAAGAACAGCGGTTTGAATAGTCATATGCAAACACCCTGCAATTCGTGCACCTTTGAGAGGTTGGCTGTATTTGTATTCTTCTCGAAGACTCATTAAACCTGGCATCTCAGCTTCGGCGAGTTCAATTTCTTTGCGACCCCAATCTGCAAGAGATATGTCTTTTACTTTGTAAGGCGTGTAAGGAATAGTTTTTACGTTCATAAGGCAGTTTTTAAATGCACTATTTTGGGTTTAACCTATAAAATAGTGTATTTTCGTTTTTGAATTATTTTACGCTGCAAAGATAACTATTAACTTTTAAAAATGTAATGCCACTTTACAAATCCATAGCTTTAAATTCACAAACTATTGTTAAAATCTGGAACATTTCCGAACCCAAAGATTTTTTCTGTGACCATATAGTTTTGAAACCTGAAAGCCTAGAACGGGTAAATGGGATGAAGAGTGAATTGCACCAACGCGGCTTTTTAAGTGTTCGAATGCTATTAGTCGAGTTTGGATATACAGATGAAGACTTGGTATATGATTCGTTCGGGAAACCACATTTGAAAGATGGAAAGTATATTTCTATTACGCACTCTTATACGTTTTCAGCAGTAGTTATCAGCTCAAAAGCAGTAGGAGTCGATATTGAAAAACAACGTGAAACAATAATCAAAATTGCGCCTAAATTTATTGGTTATGAAGCAGTTTACTTGAAAGGAGACAGCTCCAATTTAATTCAAAAATTAACGTGGATTTGGTGTATAAAAGAATCACTTTACAAATTATTTGCTACGCCAGGAATGGTGTTCAAAACACATTTTTTAGTACTTCCCTTTGACTCAGAGTCCAATAACACAACGGCTTGGATTGTTCAAGATGTACAGAAGCTTAAATACAACGCTATTTTTATGGAATTTGAAGGCTTTGGGTGTGCAATTGTAGTCTCTAATTTTTAATATATAATATGAATATTTCAGTAGAATTTACACTCATGCCTCTACAAACAGATTTTGAGCTTCCAATTATAAATTTCATAAAAGCACTTCGCAACTCAGAATTTAGAGTGATAGAAAACCCATTAAGCACACAAATTTATGGAGACTATGATGCTTTAATGTTATTTTTGGCGACGACCATCAAAAAATCTTTTGATGACATTGAGCATGTTGTCTTGAATATGAAAATTGTAAAAAGCGATCGCAGCGATTATGAGCCAAATTTTTAATTTTTTATTTGAACAGTACAGTAGTTCTATTCCTGTAGACATAGTTTTAGAAATCACTGCAGTTATTTTTGGTTTTGCCTCTGTTTGGTACTCCAAACAAAATAATATTTTGGTATTTCCAACAGGACTAATAAGCACGTCTATATTTGTATATTTATTATTTAAATGGCAATTGATAGGAGATATGATGATTAATGGCTACTACTTTGTGATGAGTTTATATGGATGGTATATTTGGACACGAAAAATTGATTCAGAACATGTAACACCAATTTCAAAAACCACTAAAAACGAACAATTTTTAGGAGGGGTTATTTTTATAACGACGCTACTAGTGGTCTTTGTTGTATATCAAATTTTTGAAATGTGGACGAGCTGGGTGGCTTATGTGGATACTTTTACTACAGCTTTGTTTTTTGTAGGGATGTGGTTGATGGCAAAACGAAAAATAGAAAACTGGATTTTTTGGATTATTGCAGATATAATCTCAGTGCCTCTGTATTTTTATAAAGGCTTTACATTTACAAGTTTACAGTATTTAGGTTTTACAATTTTAGCGATATTTGGATTTTTAGCATGGAAAAAACACTTGAACAACATCCCTCAAGCTGCATAAAAGTAGTTTTATTTGGACCAGAATCTACAGGGAAAACGACCTTATCAAAAGCATTAGCCGGCTTTTATAACACTCCTTGGGTGGCAGAATTTGCGCGCGAATACCTTCAGAATAAATGGGATCAAGAACAGAAAACCTGTGAGCGTTCAGATTTATTGCCAATAGCAATAGGTCAAATGCAGCTAGAGAATGACGCTGCCGCACAAACAAATAATCTCTTATTTTGTGATACCAATCTTTTAGAAACAAAAGTCTACTCGGAAGTGTATTATGATGGGTATTGTGATCCAGCTATTGACTTTTTTGCAAAAAATAATTATTATAATTTATATTTTTTGTGTGATATTGATGTACCTTGGGAAGCAGATGATTTGAGAGACAAACCTAATGAGCGAAAAAAAATGTTTTCAACATTTGAAGGTGCTTTGCAAAAGCTTGACCTTCCGTATGTAGTTTTAAGCGGTTCTAATTCAGTTCGGCTAGAAAATGCTGTAAATCATATTAATAAACTTTTAAAACTATAGATTTGAATTATTCATCTTCTGACGTAAAACAAGTTGAAAGCCTGGGGCTTAGTTTGATAGATATCGAAAAACAATTAGAGTATTATCAGTCTCCACCATCCTTCGTTAATTTAAAATCTTCAGCTACCATTGGTAATGGAATAATAAAGCTCTCCGACTCTGAGCTTTTGAATTTAATCACCTATTACGAACAACACAACACATCGCTCTCTGTTGTTAAATTCACACCAGCATCTGGAGCAGCTTCTAGAATGTTTAAGGTATTGCACCAATTTTTAGATGATTATAACCCTGTCAGTGAATCTATAAACTCGTACATAAACAAAAATAAAATCACAGAATTATTTTTATTTTTTGTGACCGTAGAAAAGCTTCCATTTCATGATGATACAGTTATGAAAATGCGGGCTATGGTATCAGATTATGATCTTCTTTCTTTAGATCAGAGACGACTGTTATTTGTAAGAACACTCTTGGGCAAAGCGCATTTAAACTATACAAACATACCAAAAGGATTACTCCCTTTTCATAAATATAAAAACCACATTTCAACTGCTTTTGAAGAGCATTTGTTTGAGGCAGCTCAGTATGCTTCTGTAAATGGTAAAGCTGTTTTACACTTTACAATTACGAAAGCGCATTTAGAACAGTTTCAAACCAAGTTAAAATCTATTCAAAAGCTCATAGAATCAAAAACCAAAACCAAATTTGAAATTACGTTTTCGAATCAAGCATCAAATACAGATGTTTTGGCAGTAGATTTGAAAAACCAACCCTTCCGATTGAACAATAAATTGTTTTTTCGACCCTCTGGTCACGGAGCTTTAATAAAAAATTTAAACCAAATTGATGCGGATATTATTTTCATTAAAAATGTAGATAATGTTGTAGTGAATAAATACATGGAAGATGTTGTGAGATATAAAAAAGTACTCGCTGGCGTATTGTTAAAGACGCAACAACAATTATTTTCGCACGCAAGAGCTCTAGAAGCTGACGATTTGCCTGAAAATAAGCTAAAAGAAATAGCAACATTTTTGACTCAAAAACTAAATATTGTTATCAACCCACAATTTGAAAAGTATGCTATTAGGCATCAAATACAATTTTTAAAATCAAAAATTAACCGACCAATTCGTGTTTGCGGTATGGTGAAAAATGAAAGCGAACCTGGGGGTGGTCCGTTTTGGGTCAAGCACGAAAATGATGAAATATCTTTACAGATAGTTGAAGCTAGTCAAGTAAATACCGGGCTTAAAAGTCAGAAAGCTATATTAACGAATGCAACTCACTTTAACCCCGTTGATATTGTTTGTGGTGTCAAAAATCACAAAGGCGAATCCTACGACTTGGAGCAATTTGTAGATTTGAGTACTTATTTTGTGACCACCAAAACAAAATACAATCACAAACTCAAAACCTTAGAAAAACCAGGACTATGGAATGGCAGTATGGCGGATTGGAATACAATATTTGTAGAAGTTCCTATTATTACGTTCAACCCAGTTAAAACGGTTAATGATCTTTTAAAATTTACTCATCAAGTAAAATAATTTTAAAAATCCTTTTCATTTTTTCAAATCTAAACTATATTTGTAGTGTTCTCAATAAAGGGGTGCCGATATCGGCTGAGATCATACCCATTGAACCTAGAACAGGTAATGCTGTTTAGGGATGTGAGTTTCAATTAAACAGTTGTTTTAATTGAGATAAATATGAAGTATTTGCTTCAAAATAATTTTAACTAATTTACAAAGAATAATTACCTCTTTTTATTCGATATTTTTTTATCGTATGAAAAAATCTGTTCTTTTATTTGCACTGTCACTAGCAACATCCGTGAGCGTTGCACAACAAAATCCAGTTGAAAGGGATTCAACTAAAACACAAACATTGGATGAGGTGTTAGTGCGGTCAGTTAGGGTGAAACCTAATGCACCGATTACACATTCTAATGTTACAAAAACTCAGTTAGAACCTAGAAACTTAGGACAAGATCTTCCAATTTTACTAAATTTCTTACCTTCTGTGGTTACCACAAGTGACGCTGGTGCTGGAATAGGGTATACAGGAATTAGAATTCGAGGCGTCAGTCCTTTATCTACAAACATTACTATTAATGGAATTCCATATACTGATGCCGAATCATTGGGAACTTTTTGGGTTAATTTACCAGATTTTTCGTCTTCTGTAGAAAGTTTGCAACTACAAAGAGGTGTTGGAACTTCGACTAATGGATCTGGTGCTTTTGGTGCAAGTATCAATATACTAACCGATGCTACTTCAGAAAATCCATCGGCTGAACTCTCAAACTCTTTTGGAAGTTATAATACACAAAGGCACACTGTTAAGTTTAGTACCGGAAAAATTAATGATGCCTTTGAACTCGCAGGTCGTTTGTCGAAAATTAATTCTGACGGATATGTAGATCGCGCTTTTTCGGATCTTAAATCGTATTTTCTACAAGGAACATACACTAATAACGGAACACTTATTAAGGCTTTGGCTTTTGGGGGGCATGAAAAAACATATCAGTCTTGGGATGGTTTGACTCAAGAACAATTGGAAGAAAATCGCCGCCAAAACCCACTAACATACGAAAATGAAATTGACAACTATAATCAAGATCATTATCAACTGCATTGGAATCAAAAGATAGATCAAAATTGGTCAACGAATTTAGGATTAAACTACACTAAAGGTCGTGGCTATTTTGAGCAATACAGAGCCGACGATGATGCTAGTACGTATGATGGAATTGTAGAAGCTACAGGTGTTGATTCATTTGGAACAGCTGTAACAGATCTTATAAGAAGACGTTGGCTAGATAACGATTATTATGTAGTAAATGCAGCAGTAAATTATGAAGCAGCAGCCCTAGACCTCATATTAGGGGGGTCCTACAGTACATATGACGGAGATCATTATGGAGAAATAATTTGGGCTAGACAATTTTCCGAAAATGCCTCAATAAGAGATCAATATTATTTTGGGAATGGAAGAAAAACAGACTTTAGTGTGTTTGCAAAAGCAACATATACATTAACCTCTAAAATAGATGTTTTTGGCGATTTGCAATTTAGAAATGTAGGGTATAAAACTACGGGATTAACTTCAGATTTGGTTCATATGTTGATTGATGAAACTTACGGTTTTTTTAATCCTAAACTTGGGGTGACTTTTCAATTTGCACCTAACTCTAATGTATACGCATCTTATGCCAGAGCCAATAGAGAACCGAGTCGGAGTGATTTTGAAAGTAATCCAAACATCAAATCTGAGCAGTTAAATGACTTTGAAATAGGATGGCGTTACAATAACAAATCCCTAATGATAAATGTGAATTCCTATTATATGCATTACAACGAGCAACTAATTCTAACGGGCGCTCTGGATGATGTAGGTGCTCCTATCCGAAAAAATAGCGGAGATAGTTACAGGTTGGGGTTGGAAATAGAGGCTGCTTATGCATTTTCTAATAAATTTAAAGTCCAGCCAAACATTACATTTAGCTCAAATAAAAATAAGCAAACCTTTTCTCAAATTGATGGTGTTATAAAAGACCTAGGAGAAACAAACATTTCTTTTTCTCCAGAAATTGTAGCTTCAAATATGTTTATTTACAGCCCGTTAAAAGATTTAAGTTTAAACTTTTTAACCAAATTTGTAGGCGAACAATATATGGGTAACACTGATACACAAACTTCAAAATTGGAAAGCTATGCTGTGAGTGATTTTAATGTTTCTTATCAGTGGAGTCCAAAGTCTATAGTGAGCTCTGTAGTAGTATCTGCCTTGATAAATAATATTTTTAATGAAAAATATGTATCCAATGGTTATTACTATACTTTCGATGATAGCTGGTCCGTTCCAGGTGAAGTGACTACGATTGAAGGTGCGGGATACTATCCGCAAGCGACTCGAAATTTTTTAGTAGGCATAACCTTAAAGTTTTAAGAAATTAAACCTAAATCTTAAAATAGCGTACTTCGGTGCGCTATTTTTTTTAATTTGAAATAAAAAGGGTATTGCCACTGCTTTCCACAAAATAGGGCTTGAGTGTACAGCGTAATGTGCCATTTTCTAAGATTAGTCCCGTTAATAAACTGTATGTATTTGCGTCGTCACACCCACAAATAGCCTCTAGTCCATTGATCGATAGTCTAGAGCAATCTCTATAAACATGATTTGGGTCAGCAGCGTCAAAAGCGACATAGCCAGCACCTGTGTTATTAACGATGATTCCGCCATTTCCCTCATTTGGAATATAGACTGGATTATTAGGGAATGTTAGTTGGTTGTATTGCGAAAGATTAAGATTCAAAGAGACCATTACATTGATGTTAGCTAAAAAAATACAATTCGGATCAATCGTATTTTTTTTTGAACAGCCCAAACATACGAACAGTACAATAAGGCCTAATGTCAACGTTTTAATTTTCATTTTTTTAGATAAATACAACATTTGATAGCGTACTATTTTAAAGTAAATTAAGGGGTCAATTTACGATAAAAACGACAATAAGATAAATATTTTGTATCTTTGTCATGCAATCTCGTGAAAACGAGATTTTTGTATTTAGTTCTAACTAGTAATTAGGACTACTTAAAAACCTAAATGAACGACTACTTAAAAAACTATAAGTTATGAGCAATGTATCTTATTACACGGCCGAAGGATTAAAAAAATTAAGAGCTGAGTTAAAACAACTCAAAGATGTAGAACGTATCAAAGCTTCAAGAGCAATCGCCGAAGCGAGAGATAAAGGCGATTTAAGTGAAAATGCAGAATACGATGCCGCTAAAGAAGCACAAGGTATGTTAGAAATGCGCATTTCGAAACTTGAAGATGCCCTTGCAGGAGCCCGCTTAATTGATGAATCTCAGCTTGATTCCTCCAAAGCGCTGGTACTATCCAAAGTAAAAATTAAGAATCAGTCCAATGGAATGGAATTAGACTATCTTCTAGTTGCGGATGGTGAAGCAGATTTAGCTGCTGGTAAGATTTCTGTAAACTCGCCTATCGGAAAAGGATTGTTGGGAAAAAGTGTTGGAGACATTGCCGAGATTCAAGTGCCTAATGGTATTTTGAAGTTTGAAATCATTAATATTTCAAGATAATTCAATTCTTAAAATCATCCAATGAGTTCGATTTTCACAAAAATAGTCAATAAAGAAATCCCTTGTTATAAGGTCGCTGAAACCGCGAAGTTTTTAGCATTCCTTGATGTAAACCCAAACACAAAAGGCCATACACTCTGTATTCCAAAACAAGAAGTTAATAAAATTTTCGATTTAGGGTCATCTACCTATTTAGAACTAATGGATTTTTCAAGAACCGTAGCCATTGCCTTAGAAAAGGCAGTGGAGTGTAAACGAGTTGGAATGTCTGTTATAGGTCTTGAAGTCCCTCATGTACACGTACATTTGATTCCTTTAAATACTATGGAGGACGCGCAATTTATCAAAAAAGAAACATTGCTTCCTGAGGAATTTGAAGTTTTAGCTAAAAAAATAGCGTCATTCTTGTAGGCGTTTTAAACTAATTCGTAGTGTAGTGCCTTTATCAATTTCAGACTCAAGAACTTTAATTTTCCCTTTGTGATATTCATCAATAATTCGTTTGGAGAGGGATAGGCCTAAGCCCCATCCACGCTTTTTTGATGTATATCCAGTCTCAAAAATTCTTTTAAACATTTTTTTTGAAAGCCCTTTGCCCGAATCACTTATATCTATTAAAACCAAAAGATCTGTTGTGTGTATAGAAACCTCAATGTGTCCTTCGCCTTTCATAGCATCAATGCCATTTTTAACAAGATTTTCGATAGTCCAGTTATAAAGTTCTGGATTAAGTGAGACTGAAATAGCTTTGTTTGGAGCATTCATTTTAAATGTAATGAGCTTACTACTGCGAGATTCCAAATAGTCAAAAGATTCTTTAGTGGTGGAGACGATGTCTGTTGCCCTTAGCAATGGAATTGACCCAATTTTACTAAAACGTTCGGTAATTATTTCTAAGCGATGAATATCTTTTTCCATTTCAGAAATATAAGTTGGATTGACCGCTTCTGTTTTTAAGAGTTCTGTCCAACCAATAAGCGATGAAAGTGGGGTTCCAATTTGATGAGCAGTTTCCTTAGCCATCCCCGTCCAAAGTTTGTTTTGGGAAGCCGTTTTGGAACTCCTGTAGAAAAAATACACAACGCCACTGAATAATAAAAATATCAAGATAAGCATCAGAGGATAATACTTCAATTTGTTTAGTAGATCGGAATTCCCGTAGTACATTGTAGATAAGACTTTGCCTTCGTAGATAACCTCAATAGGGCTATTTTCTTGACGAAATTTTAAACTCAAATTCTTAAGGTATTCCTGATTATTTTTAGACTGTAGTTTAATGTTTTTAGACTGAAAATTCCCTTCAGAATCTTCACTGATCATTGGAGTTGAAGTATTACTTTGAATTATTTTTAAAGGAAAATCACTAATATTTCCGTTAAGGTCAATGATTTTTCCAAGCTCTAATTGTGCTTGAGAAAAATTTTCCATTTTTACACGCTCTTCTTCTTTGAATTTTTGAAAAAACTGATAAGTATTCCATAAGATCAATGAAATGATCAGGGATGAAATAGCAATTATCACCCAGCGTAAAACCTGTTGTTTTGAAGTATTTTTCATTGATATATTTTTTCGATTTTAAATATAATGTATTTATAGTGAAATTATTGTTTTATAATATTGCTTTCTGCTTTTAGTTGGAGTCTTAATTTGTTAAGTTTGTATATATTTAAAAAAAGCTATACATTAATTGTCAATTTTAAAAAAAAATGGAAGTACAAGGAAAAATCAAACTCATCGGAGAAACGCAGTCAATTGGATCAAACGGATTTAGAAAGCGTGAATTAGTAGTCACTACAGAAGAACAATACCCACAACATATTATGGTGGAATTTGTGCAAGATAAAACCGATCTTTTAAATAACTTTCAAGTTGGACAACAGATTAAAGTAGGTATTAATTTACGAGGTAGAGAATGGATCAATCCACAAGGAGAAGCAAAGTATTTTAATGCTATTCAGGGATGGAGAATCGAAAATTTACAGCCTGCACAACCACCTGCAAATGCAGCGCCAGCACAAGCTTTTGAGCCTGCAACAGACTTGACAGCAGACGAGCCAAACGATTTACCGTTTTAACTAAAGGTAAACACTGGATAAGATGACTTCAATATAAAAAATGAAGTGGCTTAATACTGCAATAGAATTTCCACCATTGACTGAAGCAAATGCAGATGGACTCTTGGCTGCTGGAGGAGATTTATCTCCAGAACGAGTCTTTTTCGCCTATCAAAATGGAATTTTCCCATGGTATGAATTTGATCAACCTATGTTGTGGTGGGCGCCAGACCCTAGATTTGTATTATACCCGGATAAGCTAAAGGTTTCAAAAAGTACAAAACAAATTTTGAGAACTCAATCGTTTAAAGTTACTGTAAATAACAACTTTAGAGCCGTTATTCAAGCTTGTGCCAACGTAAAACGAAATGCCCAATCAGGCACATGGATAACCGAGGAAATGATCGAAACCTATTGTGAATTACATCAAAGAGGAATGGCGAAATCTGTTGAAGTATGGCAAAATAAAATTTTAGTAGGCGGTTTGTATGGGATAGAGTTAGACAACACAATATTTTGCGGCGAAAGTATGTTTAGTCATGTGAGTAACGCTAGCAAAATTGGGTTTATAACGTTCATTCAAAACTCAAAGTATAAACTCATAGATTGCCAATTGCATACGAATTATCTAGAAAGCTTAGGTGCAGAACATATTTCAAGATCAAAATTTATGCAGTATTTAAAACAGAAATAACACTAAATCCGTAATTTGGATTCATTAATTAAACTTGACTATGCTAACTAAAGAACATTTCGAAGTACATTCAGGAAAAGAAGCATTTAAAAACGTAGTACAATCTAATATTACTAATAAAAACTACGAATCTTTAATAGAAACAATCGACTATGAGTCAGAGCTATTAAAGCTTCAAGCTGAGTTAGTGGATCTTCAACAATGGACTGCGAAACACAAAAAACGTGTATGTGTGTTATTTGAAGGCCGCGATGCTGCTGGAAAAGGAGGTGCAATCAGACGTTTTACAGAACACTTAAATCCTCGATCCATGCGCGTTGTAGCACTTACAAAGCCTACAGAAATCGAAAAGGGGCAGTGGTATTTTAGACGTTATATAAAAGAGTTGCCAGAACCTGGAGAGTTAGTGTTCTTTGATAGAAGTTGGTACAACCGTGCTGTGGTCGAACCTGTAATGGATTTTTGTGGGGATGAACAGTATAATAAGTTTATGGTGCAAGTTCCCGAATTTGAGCATATGCTTTATGAAGATGGTGTGATTATTATTAAGTTTTGGTTTTCAATTTCTAAAGAAGAACAAAAAAAACGATTTAAATCTAGATTGAAGAATCCTCTAAAACAGTGGAAATTTAGTCCAGTTGATAAAGAAGGTCAAAAGCGCTGGGACAAATACACCTTTTACAAAGAACAAATGTTTAGTAAAACACACACCTCATTTAGTCCTTGGATTATTATTAAAACAAACAACAAAAAACAAGCGAGATTAGAAAGTATTCGGTACGTTTTGTCTCGTTTTGATTATGATCGAAAAGGCAGCTCAAAAACTTCTGTGCTTCCAGATCCAAATGTTGTTCAGCGTTATCACAGAATGATTACTCAAATTGATTAGTTATGGAAGATTTAACACCAAAAAATTTAAAAAAACTCAACAGTAAACGCGGTTTGCAATTGTTTCTTCGTGAAGATGATATGACAATTCCAAAAGCATTACGGATTCTCACACATGAATCTAAACTGGAGTCTTTACAAGAAGAGCTAATCAAGTTACAACAATGGGTAGAATCTGAAAATCAGAAATTGGTTGTGATTTTTGAAGGTCGAGATGCTGCTGGTAAAGGCGGTGCAATCCGACGTATTACCCAACATTTGAACCCAAGAGAATTAAATGTAGTAGCACTTCCACGACCAACTGAAGAAGAAAAAAGTCAATGGTATTTTCAAAGGTACGTCAAGAATTTGCCACGGAATGGCCAAATTACATTTTTTGATCGGAGTTGGTATAACCGAGCCGTTGTTGAGCCAGTGAACGGATTTTGTACTAAAAACGAGTATGACGTGTTTATGAATCAGGTCAACGATTTTGAAAAAATGATTATCGACTCTGGAGTACGCGTCGTGAAATTTTATTTCTCGATCTCTAAAGATGAACAGTCAAGACGTTTTGAAGATATCAAAGCTAGTCCTGTCAAAAAATGGAAGTTCAGTAGAGTGGATGAAACAGCCTTGGAGCTTTGGGATGATTATACGGACTATAAATCAAAAATGTTTGAACAAACAAACACTGAAATTGCGCCTTGGATTATTATTAGAGCAAATAAAAAAAGTAAAGCCCGAGTTGAGGTGATAGAAAAACTTTTGCAGCTTATCCCTTATAATGACTAAACCTCGTTATATCTAAAGCAACTTATTTCGTGATCGTTGACCATACCCGTAGCTTGCATGTGTGCATACACAACAGTACTCCCTACAAACTTAAATCCACGACGTTTTAGGTCTTTGCTTATTTGGTCACTCAACGGGGTGTTTGGAGGTGCTTTTTTATAATCTTCCACCTTATTTTTTATAGGACTTCCATCTACAAACCCCCACATATAGTTGCTAAAACTACCAAACTCCGCTTGAACTTTCATAAATGCTTGTGCATTAGAAATTGCTGCTTTTATTTTTAATTTATTTCGAATAATCCCTTTGTCTACAATTAAGGTATCAAATTTAGCGTCATTATAATGAGCGATTTTAGTGTAATCAAAATTGTCAAAAGCAGTCCTAAAGTTCTCCCTTTTCCGTAAAACTGTAATCCAACTTAAACCTGCCTGAAAGGTTTCCAAAATTAAAAATTCAAATAACTTTAAGTCATCATATAAAGGAACACCCCATTCTTCATCGTGATAGGTCTCGTAGAGTGGGTCGCCAACACACCATCCACAATGTTGTTTTTGCTGTACCATGCTCTCAAGTTATAAAAAATCATTTTTAAAAAGAATGAAATACGAATTAATTTTTCTTAACTAAATCCAAAACTTTTTTTTTGGTTGAACTCAGCTTCAAACACTCCAGAGTTTTTCAAGGCTTTATCAAACGCGTTAACGCCGACTCCCGTCTAGTATATCGACCCGGTTTAAAAGCTATTTCCTACTCCTTAAAGACTTCGATAACGAGCCTTCACATTTATAATTCACCCAATTCTGAAATAAACTCATCAATTGATACGGCTTTAACTACGGAAAAATCTCCAATCTTCGTACGTCGAAGTGCAGAAAGGTGTGCACCGGAGTCCAATGCTTTTCCAAAGTCATAAGCCAATGAACGGATATAAGTGCCTTTGCTACAAGTGACGTTAAAGTTAACCATTAAACCTTCTATGTTTGTAATTTCAAACTTCGTAATAGTTACTTTTCGGGAGTTAACTTTTACAGTCTCTCCGGCACGTGCAAATTCATATAAACGTTTGCCGTCTTTTTTTAAAGCAGAAAAAACGGGAGGAAATTGATCAATCTCCCCAATAAATTTTTTGGTCGTTTGATGAATTAATTCAGGAGTAATATGAGCTGTTGAAAACTCCTGATCGATTGCTGTTTCAAGATCATAAGAAGGCGTAGTGCTGCCTAAAGTAAATGTACCTGTATAGGTTTTGATTTGTCCTTGAAAGGTGTCAATTTGCTTTGTCATTTTGCCAGTACAAATCACCAAAAGCCCCGTTGCTAATGGATCTAAAGTACCTGCATGACCTACTTTGATTTTTTTTATATTGTAAGCTTGACGAATGTGCCAACGTAGTTTATTCACCACCTGAAATGAGGTCCATTCTAAAGGTTTGTCAATCAACAATAGCTGTCCGTCTAAATAATTTTGACCCGTTTTCATTTTGAATTAAAGTGTTGTGATGATAGCTAAAACTCCGACAATGCAACAGTAATATGCAAAGTATTTTAATTGACTATTTTTAACCAAACGAATCATTAACGTACACGCAAAAAGTCCAGCGATAAAAGCGGCCAAAAACCCCGCAGATAAACTGCTAAAATTATCAACATTATAACTCAAATCTCCACTCAAAATATCTTTAGCTATTTTCCCAAAAATGAGAGGAATCACCATTAAAAAAGAAAAGCGTGCCGCTTTTGATTTGTCATTTCCTAATAAAACAGAAGTTGAAATGGTTGCGCCGGAGCGTGAGATACCTGGGAGCATCGCAATGGCTTGTGAGATTCCAATAATAAAAGCATCCCAAAACCCAACTTTTTTATCGGTTGTTTTAGCGCGATCCGCCATAAATAATAACAAAGCTGTTACGATCAACATAATTCCCACTAGTAAGATATTGCTTCCAAAGAGCGCTTCCAATTCCTCCTCAAATAGAATACCCACAAATCCTGCAGGCAACATAGAAATCATTATTTTCACAATAAACTGAGTGTCCTCATTCCATTCAAACTTGAACAAAGCAGCAGCTATTGTGACAATGTCTTTTCTAAATATAATTAAGGTACTTAATGCAGTTGCAAAGTGAAGTACCACTGTAAAAATCAAACTGTCTTCAGGGATGGAATCATCGCCTAAAAGTGCTTTTCCAATTTCTAAATGACCACTAGATGATACCGGTAAAAACTCGGTAAGACCTTGTATAATTCCTAATAAAATGCTATCAAAAAGATCCATTTATTTTTTGAAACTTTTAAGGATGGCGTAAATTTGAATTCCAAAACCAATTAAAATAAGTGTAGGAGCTACGCGAATTCGTTGCGCACTAAATATTTCAGGATTAAATACATTAGGATCGTCGGAACCACCGCCCGCCATTAAAATAAATCCTAGAGCGATAAGGCCAAGACCAATAAACATCCATTTATAATTTTGTTTGCCAAAAATGAAATTAGTTTTTGCGGTTTCTTTTCGTTTCTGTTCTCCCATAATTATTTGAATTTTGTCAATGTAATAGTGTGTCTTAAAATTAAAAAATAATAATTTAAACTGCTTTTAGTAGTTGAGGGTATTAATAATAAAGTTGATCCGTTTTAAGGTTTAAAAAACGCTGCGTTGCAAAAAATGTACTCCACCAAGTAATACAAATGCCAATTAAAAAAACGGAGATAAATAAAGCGCCAATGGACAATTGATTTTGAATCAATTCAAATTCTGGAAATGATTTGTCTACATAGTATAATACCACGCCCATTCCTGCTATAGCCATAAGCGATCCGATAATTCCAAGCCGTATACTTCGCCAAATAAAAGGGCGTCGAATAAACTTTTTGGTTGCGCCTACCATTTGCATGGTTTTGATTGAAAACCGTTTTGAATAGACTGCTAGTCGAATGGAACTATTTATAAGTAATACAGCAATTGCTGTAAAAATTCCGCTGATAATCAAGATCCATAAACTTAAACGTTTCACATTACTATTCATTAAGGATACAAGGTCTCTATCATATTTAATGTCTTCTACGAAGTTTTTTTTCAGTGTACTTTCAGAAATACTATCCAAACGGCGTGCTGTGACATAATCAGCTTTTAGGTTCACTTCAATAGAATTTTTAAGAGGATTATAACCTACGTCATCTAAAAAATCTTCACCATACTGTAATGTCATGAAATCGGCTGCGGATTCCTTTGATATGAATTTTGTTTGCTTCACATAGTCTGTAAAAGCAAGGCTTTTTTCGAGCTGTTTTATTTCGACATCTTTAGAAGAATCTTCTAAATAGATGGTTAAAATCACCTGTTCTTTAAAATTATCAGAAACCGATTTAGCATTGAGTACAAGTAAACCTAATGATCCTAATAAAAACAGGACTAATGCAATGCTTAGTACGACCGAGAAATAGGACGAAATTAAGCGGCGTTTTTGATGTTTTTCAAATGATGAACTCATAGTAAATGTCTTGCGATTGTAAAAGTATAAAAAAACTTGCTTAAATGGCTAGTATTTCCCTGAAAACAAATTAATATTAGCTTGCGCGAGTGTTTCATGTAGTAGAGTTTTTTACTTCCCAAATAAACCGTAAATTTGTGCCCATTAATGACGTTTATATGATTTACAATTTCAATGAAATTGAAGCCAAATGGCAAAAATACTGGGCCGAAAAACAAACATTTCAAGCTGATAATAATTCAACTAAACCCAAATATTATGTTTTAGATATGTTTCCTTACCCGAGTGGAGCAGGGCTTCACGTGGGGCATCCGCTTGGATATATTGCATCCGATATTTATGCGCGTTACAAACGTCACAAAGGGTTCAACGTTTTGCATCCACAAGGTTATGATAGTTTTGGGTTGCCAGCGGAACAATATGCCATCCAAACGGGACAGCATCCCGCAGTAACTACAGAGGCCAATATAAAAACCTACCGTCGTCAGCTCGATCAAATGGGCTTTTCATTTGATTGGTCAAGAGAAGTGCGGACCTCTTCACCAGAATATTATAAGTGGACTCAATGGATTTTCATTCAATTGTTTAATTCCTGGTATAATAAGGCGTCTAACAAAGCAGAGTCTGTAGAGACTCTAGTGACGTTATTTTCACAAGAAGGAAATGCTAAGGTGGAAGCCGTCTGTGATGATGGTGTTGGACTTTTTACAGCTGCGGAATGGAATGCATATTCGTCCAAACGTCAACAACAAATTTTATTACAATATAGACTAACATATCTAGCAGAAACTGAAGTAAACTGGTGTCCAGAATTGGGTACTGTTTTAGCGAATGATGAAATTGTAAATGGTGTCTCCGAACGTGGCGGCTATCCTGTGATTCGTAAAAAAATGACGCAATGGAGCATGCGAATTTCTGCTTATGCCGAGCGTCTTTTACAAGGACTGAACACCATCGATTGGACCGATGCTTTGAAAGAAAGTCAACGAAACTGGATTGGGAAATCCGTAGGCGCTTCTGTAGTGTTTAATCTTAAAGGTCATAACGCTACAATTGAAGTATTTACAACGAGACCAGACACAATTTATGGGGTGTCATTTATGACTCTTGCACCCGAGCATGAATTGGTAAATCAAATTACTACGCCTGACCAGAAATCAGCGGTAGATGCCTATGTGTTAGCGACAGCAAAACGTAGTGAGCGGGATCGAATGGCAGATGTGAAAACTATTTCTGGTGTGTTTACTGGCGCTTATGCTGAGCATCCCTTAACAAAAGAAGCTGTTCCTGTTTGGGTTGGGGATTATGTTTTGGCGGGTTATGGAACGGGTGCTGTAATGTCCGTACCATGCGGAGATCAACGTGATTATGATTTTGCAAAACATTTTAATATTACGATCCCAAACATTTTTGAAGGCGTTGATATTAGCGATGAAGCCTATACCGATAAAGCAAATACAACCATTGCTAACAGCGATTTTTTAAGTGGACTTGATTATAAAGAAGCCTCGAAACAAGCTATTGAAGCCTTGGAAGCAAAAGGACATGGTTTAGGAAAAACAAACTATAGATTAAGAGATGCTGTCTTCTCTAGACAACGTTATTGGGGCGAACCGTTCCCTGTGTATTATGTGAATGGATTGCCACAAATGATTGACGCTAAACATTTGCCAATCAGTTTACCTGAAGTTGAAAAATATTTACCAACAGAAGAAGGCGAGCCGCCATTAGGTCGTGCTGAGGTTTGGGCGTGGGACACCACCTTAAACACGGTTGTAGAAAACAGTAAAATTGACCATCAAACGATATTTCCGTTAGAACTCAATACGATGCCAGGTTGGGCGGGGAGTTCTTGGTATTTTAACAGGTATATGGATGCACATAATCCAAACGAATTTGCGAGTTCTGAAGCCTTAAATTACTGGAAAGAAGTAGATTTATACATAGGCGGCAGTGAGCATGCTACGGGGCATTTACTCTATGCACGTTTCTGGCAAAAATTCTTATTTGATTTAGAGGTTGTTCCTGTAGATGAATTTGCCAAAAAACTGATCAATCAGGGGATGATTTTAGGGACCAGTGCTTTTGTAGGAAGAGTTGAAGGGACGCACACTTTTGTGTCTGTCAATCAAATTACAACGGAATCTATTCAGTGGATTCATGCCGATGTATCTTTTGTAAATGCATCCGATGAGTTGGATATTGAAGCCTTTAAATCTTGGAGAGAAGAATTTAAAAATGCAGATTTTAGAACAGATAACGACGGGCTTTTTAAAGTTAAAAGAGAAGTTGAAAAAATGTCTAAATCCAAATATAATGTCGTCAATCCCGATGCGATCTGCGAACAATATGGTGCCGACTCATTGCGTTTGTATGAAATGTTTTTAGGACCTTTAGAACAATACAAACCGTGGAATACTTCTGGAATTACAGGGGTTCATAATTTCCTTAAAAAATTATGGAAACTGTATATTGGTCAAGACGGACTAAAAATCAATGATGCAGAGCCTTCAAAAGACCATCTAAAAACCCTTCACAAAACCATCAAAAAAGTAACTGAGGATATCGAGAATTTTTCATTTAACACCTCAGTTTCTACTTTTATGATTGCCGTGAATGAACTAACTGCCAAAGGTTGTGCTTCCAGAAAAATCTTAGAACCGTTATTGATATTGATTGCGCCTTATGCACCACATATTGCAGAGGAATTATGGAGTCAGCTTGGTCATCATGAATCCATCACAACCACCAAGTTTCCAGAATTTGATGCGTCTCACCTGATCGAAAGCACAAAGGCTTATCCAATATCCTTTAATGGTAAAATGCGTTTTACGATAGAGTTGTCGTTAGATTTAAGTAAAGACGAAATTGAATCAGCAGTAATGGCGGATGAAAAAACGCAAGCTCAATTGGATGGTCGTACTCCGAAAAAAGTAATTGTTGTCCCAGGAAAAATCGTAAACATTGTTGGATAATATAGATCATATCGAAGTTATAGGGCTCATTGCAGCGTGTTTGACCACCTATGCGTTTCTACCACAGGTCTATAAAACTTGGAAAACTAAAGACGTTTCGGCATTTTCATTGCCAACATTTTCTTTATTTTTTATTGGGATTGTATTCTGGTTGGTATATGGTATTTATAAAGAAAGCATCTCCATGATTTTGGCGAATACAATAACGTTGATGTCTTCTTTTGCTTTATTGGTTTTTATTTATAAATATAGAAAACGTTAAAATTTAAGATCATTTTTTTTAGATTTAAAAATTGGTGCTATATTTGGTAGATAACTAAATCTAAAAACAATTACTATGGGAACCTACTATCTTATTCTTGGAGCCATCGCCTTAGTGAGTTGGCTCGTAAGTTCAACTCTAAAACGTAAATTCGAAACCTATTCAAAAATCCATTTACGCAATGGTTTGAGTGGCGCTGAAATTGCCGAAAAAATGCTTTTAGACCACGGCATTAGAGATGTAAAAGTTGTGTCAACTGCTGGTCGTTTGACAGATCATTATAATCCTACAGATAAAACAGTAAATTTAAGTGAGGCGGTATATAGTCAACGTAATGCTGCTGCTGCTGCTGTGGCTGCTCACGAATGTGGACATGCAGTTCAGCATGCGCAAGCCTATAGCTGGTTACAATTGCGTTCAACGCTTGTGCCTGCTGTAAATATTTCATCAAAACTGTCCATGTGGTTAATTTTTGGAGGACTGATTTTAGGGTTTGGAGCTGGACTCGGTTTAGGGTATTGGGTGGTTGTTGCTGGATTTGTCCTGATGGCGGTCGCTACAGTATTTAGTTTTATTACTCTTCCTGTAGAATACGACGCGAGTAATCGTGCTTTGGTATGGTTGAAAAACAAACACATGCTATCACAAGAAGAATATAAAGGCGCTGAAGATGCGCTAAAGTGGGCGGCTCGAACCTACTTGGTGGCTGCACTTGGTTCTCTTGCAACTTTAGTGTATTGGGGTTTTCAAATTTTTGGAAGAGATTAATTATATTTTAATCTGGCGATCAATTTGTTGGTCTAATGAAATAAAGGTTTCTGTTCTTGAAACGCCTGAAATAGGTTGTATCTGTTTGTTTAGAACCGACATCAGGTGTTCGTTGTCTTTACACAGAATTTTGATCAAAACACTCCAGTTTCCAGTCGTGTAATGGCACTCTAATACCTCAGAAATTTTTTTGAGTTGTTTGACAGCATCTGAGTTGTTTTTGGCTTTATCTAGGAAAACGCCAACAAACGCCATTGTGGTGTAGCCTAAAACTTTTGGGTTTAAGACAAACTTAGAGCCTGCAATTAGTCCAGAGCTTTCTAGTTTTCTTAACCGTTGATGAATAGCAGCCCCAGAAATTCCAACGCCACGTGCAATTTCTAGTACAGGAGTGCGTGCATCTTTCATTAATGCTCTTAGAATCGTTTTGTCAATACCATCAATTTCGATTTTTTTACCCATTTTTGTTGTAATTTATCAATTTACAAATCAAAAATAGATAATTTATATCAATTTGTAACTAAATTATATATTTAAAGAGTTATATCCGAAGTATTTTTCTTCTTTTTCGTTGAAAATGACTCCAAATTCTTTTAATTCATTTAAAATTGGTTCATAAAACTCCTTTTTAGTAGGGATTTGTACACCATAGGTTTGTATTTTGTTGTTTAATATTGCTAAAGCTGCAATTCCAACAGGTAATCCAACAGTTTTTGCCATAGCCGTAAACGTTTGGTCTTCACCAGAACACACCATGGTGGCATCAATTTGATGTTTTTTACCCTCTAATTCATATCCAAACTTGTGATACATCACAATCATATCTTTGTCTTCAGGACTCAAGGTCCAGCTGTCTAACAGAATTTTTTGAAGAATCTGTGCAGGTGTTGCATTTTTCAGTTCCACTTTTTTCTTATTGCTAAAGAGGTTCAATTCTTCTAGTTTATCCCACACAATATCATCTTGATCTATTTTTAGTTTATATCGTAATTTCAACTCAACTGAATCTGTAGGACTATACGGTAAGAAGGAATTCATAAAATCTCGATAGCTCATGTTTTCACTTCCTGTAATGTTGTAACTATCATCGGTCATTCCTAAAATTACAAAAATTTGCCAGGCCCTACTAAAACCAACACGTCTTATTGTTCCCCGATACAGTGTTTTGACAGATTCTAGACCATACACATTTTGATATTTTAATGAATCTCGATTCGCATAGGCTTCAAATCGTCCATAGCCTTCAACTTCCAAAAACTCTGTACGTCTAAACAACCGATGATAGGGAATGTATTTAAACTTCCCTTCTTGAAGAAATTTAGCAGCTCCACCTTGTCCGGCCAATACAACATTTCGAGGGTTCCACGTAAATTTATAATTCCAAAGATTGGTGTCACTCTCAGGCGCCATTAAGCCACCCGTAAAGGATTCAAAAAGAATCATTTTCCCACCAGACTCTGTAATGCGATCGATGACTTGCATGGCACTCATATGATCAACACCAGGATCTAGTCCTATTTCATTTAAAAACACTAATTTTTTTGCTTTTGCATCTTTATCTAGTGCTTGCATTTCTTCACTGACATAAGAGGCTGTAACCATATGTTTTCCATAGGTCAAGCAATCTTTTGCAACCTCTATATGGAACCTAGCCGGTAGCATTGAAACGACGATATCAGCATTTTGAACCGCCTGTTGCCGAGCGGTCTTATCGAATATATCAAGCTTAAGTGCTTTTGCATTGGGGTGATTTCCAATCCATTTTTTAGCATTTGAAATTTCTAAATCTCCGATGGTGATTTGTAAGTTTTCAGCACTAGATTTATCTAAAAAATATTGTACAAGGTATGAGGCAGATTTGCCAGCTCCGATGATTAAAATGTTTCGCATATTGAATAGAGATTCTTACTTTTGTAATTAGTTTGCCTACTAATGTAGTAAATTGAATACGTTATAAATCGATATGGATAGAAAAATATTGTTATTAGCAAGTTTTATGGGTGGCGTGGGTGTTGTACTAGGTGCTTTTGCTGCGCATGGACTCAAGCCATTCTTAAGTATTTTAGCTTTTGAGAGTTTTAATACTGGAATTCGCTATCAAATGTATCACGCCTTTTTGCTGTTTTTCGTTGGAATTACAACACACATCAAATCAAATCAAAAATCGATTTTGTTTAAACTCATTCTCACGGGAGTTATATTGTTTTCGGGTTCCATATATGTATTATCTACCAATGCCTTGACGTCTTTTAATTTTAAAATAATCGGGTTAATTACACCAGTTGGAGGACTGTTTCTTATCGCATCTTGGGTGCTTTTATTTGTGTATTTTTTTAAAAATAAAAAGTAAATTATTTTCATTTAATAATATTCAATACTTTTGTTGGATTAATTAATTTTGATAATCATGACACAAATCGGCCTTATTACGAAAACGATTTCGTTAACTCCAATCGGAATCACTTCTAAAAAAATAAATTATCAACTGCCTCCAAACAACCTACACGAACTAACCATCAAACAACAACTCGGATTTGAAACACGTTCCGGTGCCTTAGCAATCCGTACGGGCGAGTTTACGGGGCGTTCCCCAAAAGATCGATTTATTGTCAAAGATGACATCACTAAAGATCGAATTTGGTGGGGCGATGTGAACATTCCTTTTGCAACGGCGGACTTTGATAAACTCTATACTAAAGTAACTGCCTACCTTTCTAAAAAAGAAATTTATGTGCGAGACAGTTATGCCTGTTCTGATCCTGCTTATCGCACCAATATTCGGGTGATTAATGAATATCCTTGGAGCAATTATTTTGCCTATAATATGTTTTTAAGACCTGAGGACTCAGAATTGAAAGATTTTGAACCTGAGTGGACGGTCATAAACGCTCCTGGTTTTATGGCCAATTCTAAGGTTGATGGTACGCGCCAGCATAATTTTGCCATACTAAATTTCACCAAGAAAGTTGCACTTATTGGAGGAACTGGCTATACTGGAGAAATTAAAAAAGGTATTTTTTCTGCTTTAAACTTTATACTTCCTGTCTTCAAAAACACCTTACCTATGCATTGTAGTGCTAATGTAGGAAAAGACGGCGATACGGCCATTTTTTTTGGACTTTCTGGCACAGGAAAAACCACACTTTCTACAGACCATCAACGCCATTTAATTGGTGATGATGAACATGGTTGGACTAGTGAAAACACTATTTTTAATTTTGAAGGGGGTTGCTATGCAAAAGTTGTTAGTTTATCTAGAGACAAAGAACCTGAAATATTTGATGCTATTAAAAAAGGAGCTATTCTAGAAAATGTGATAATGAATGATAAAGGCGATGTTGATTATTCTGATACTTCGATAACTCCAAATACGCGCGTCAGTTACCCCATCCATTTTATAGCTAATATTCAACCCAACTCTATAGGAAAAAACCCTAAAAATATTTTTTTTCTCACTGCTGACGCTTTTGGGGTTTTGCCTCCGATTTCTAAATTAACGCCTGGCCAAGCAGCGTATCATTTTATTTCTGGTTATACGGCTAAAGTTGCAGGAACTGAAGCAGGAATCACTGAACCCGTACCTAGTTTTTCAGCTTGTTTTGGAGCGCCTTTTATGCCTCTACATCCCACAAAGTACGCTGAAATGTTGAGTGCTAAAATGAAAACTTCTGGTGTTACGGTTTGGCTGGTAAATACCGGTTGGACAGGTGGACCTTACGGCATCGGAACGCGTATGAAATTAGCATATACCCGTGCTATGATTAACGCTGCAATAGATGGCTCCTTAGAAGCAGCTAATAAAGATAATTACCATATTCATTCTGTGTTTGGAGTGTATCAACCTAGAGTTTGTCCAAATGTTCCGACAGCATTTTTGAGCCCACGAAAAACATGGAAAAATGATGAAGGGTTTTATAAAACCGCCTATAAATTAGCAAACTCGTTTAAAAGTAATTTCAAACAATTTGAACGTTATGCAAATAAAGAAATATTAGAGGGAGGCCCAAATTCTTTAAAGTAGGACGTTGATAGCTTCTTAAATATTCCATTAAGTCTATAGCAATACCTAATATAGGACGGTTTCTTTCTGTTTAAAAAATAAAAATTGTAATTTTAGGGTTTACAATGAACCAATGAAGCATTTAGCTGTTGTCTTATTTTTTTGTTCTTTTTTTTCGTGTGACTATTATGAAAAAAAGAAACTAGATTCTAATAAAATTTTGATGGAGGAATTAGAAACCTTTAATTGGAATGAAGTCGATCGTTATCCGAATTTTGAAAACTGTGTGGACTCTATAGATTTTCAGAGTAACAAAAAGTGTTTTGAAGAAACCATTGCCACACAAATCTCAGAATATTTTATGACACAGAACGTAATTGTATCTCAAACGGTTAGCGATACAATACGAATAGATCTTTTGGTGTCTAAAAGCGGTGAAATAAATATTACTGAAATTCAAGCGCAAGAACTAACCAATCAACAAATACCAGGTTTAGACTCAATTTTAAATTACAGCTTAAAAGGGCTTCCAAAATTATACCCAGCGATAAAAAGAAGTCAACACGTACAAACGGCATTTCAATTGCCAATAATACTTAAGGTTGATTAATGGCAGAAGAAAAAATTATATTAGGGATTGATCCTGGAACCACAATTATGGGGTTTGGACTGATTAAGGTCAAAGGAAAAACCATGGAGTTTTTACAATTGAATGAATTGTTACTTAAAAAATATGACGACCATTATTTGAAACTCAAACTTATATTTGAACGGACTATTGAATTGATTGATACTTATCACCCTGACGAAATTGCGATTGAAGCTCCATTTTTTGGAAAAAATGTGCAAAGTATGCTCAAGCTTGGCAGAGCGCAAGGCGTAGCGATGGCTGCCGGTTTATCTAGAGAAATTTCGATTACCGAGTATTCACCTAAAAAAATAAAAATGGCGATTACGGGAAATGGTAATGCGAGTAAAGAGCAAGTTGCTAAAATGCTGCAAAGTCTTTTAAATCTCAAAGAATTGCCTAAAAATTTAGATTCAACAGATGGATTAGCAGCTGCAGTGTGTCATTTTTATAATCAAGGAAAAGTGATTGGAGGTAAAAGCTATACTGGTTGGAGCGCCTTTGTGAAGCAAAACGAAAGTAGAGTTAAAAAATAATATAAACACCATGGATATAGAAACGCTCAAATACCCTATTGGAAAACCTAATTTCCCTAACATAATTGAACAAGAGCATATTAATGCCTGGATTCAAGATATTAAACAATTTCCTTCTTTAGTTACAAAAGAAGTGTCGTCTCTTACAGCTAATGAACTTAATTATAAATACAGGCCAGACGGCTGGACGATTCAGCAAGTTGTGGGGCATTGTATAGATAGCCATATGAATAGTATTGTCCGTTTTAAATTGGCATTAACTGAACACAACCCAACTATTCGCCCTTACGAAGAAGCGCAGTGGGCAGAGTTGTCCGATACTGTAAATTATAGTATTAAAAGTGCAACAGCCCTTTTGGTTGGTATTCATCAACGTTGGGTGTTTTTGTTAGAACAGCTAGACTCTGTACAACTGAAGAAAACGTATATTCATCCGGATGGAAACGAGCTAGTATCATTAGAGCAAAGTATAGCAATTTATGCATGGCATTGCAATCACCATTTACAACATATTATTAATGCCAAGGTATTTAAATATTAACTCCAAAACTATAGTTTAGTGTCAGGTATTTATATCCACATTCCATTTTGTAAAAAAGCATGTCACTATTGTAATTTTCATTTTTCGACGAATCAAAATTCCAAATCGGCATTTATCAAAGCCGTTTGTAATGAACTGGTGCTTCGTAAATCGGAATACATTTCTGAAGAAATTCAATCGATTTACTTTGGAGGCGGAACTCCAACAGTTTTGGAGGTTTCGGAATTAGACATGATTCTTCAAGTGGTTTACAAACATTATAAAGTATCCGATACTCCAGAAATCACACTTGAAGCCAATCCAGATGATCTCGATTTAGAAAAAATAAAAAGACTGGCAAACACAAAAATTAACCGATTAAGTATCGGAATTCAGTCTTTTCATGAATCTGATTTATCAGCTATGAACAGAGCACACAATGCCGATGAGGCTAAAAAATGTTTAGAAATTGCCACAGCCTATTTTGATAATATTACCATCGATTTAATGTTTGGAATGCCCTCAATGACGGTTGAACAATGGCGACAAAATTTACAAACGGCTTTTGCGTACGGAATTAAACATCTGTCGTGTTATGCGCTCACCGTTGAGCCAAAAACAGCCTTGGAGCATTTTATTCGTAAAGGAAGCCATCCTCCAATGGATGATGAGCTATCTGCTAAACATTTTGAAGTGTTAGTAGAGGAAACTTCAAAACAAGGACTTACACACTATGAAACCTGTAGCTTTGGTCATTCTGGATTTTTTTCAAGGCATAATATGAGTTATTGGTTAGGGAAAACCTATATGGGTGTTGGGCCTTCGGCACACTCTTTTGATGGGGCCAAAAGAAGTTGGAATGTCTCCAATAATTCAAAATATATTAAAGCATTAGAAGCCGATGAACTACCGTTTGAATCAGAAGTTTTATCTGTAGAAAATAGGTTTAACGAATATATAATGACGGGCTTACGAACGATATGGGGTATTTCACTTGAAAAAATTGAAACTGATTTCGGCACTAAAATAAAAGAACAGCTGCTTCAAGACTCTAAAAAATTCATCACTTCAAACACCCTTGAAATCGAAGATGATCATATAAAAATTACACATGCTGGAAAATTTCTTTCCGACGGAATTGCATCAGATTTGTTTTTAGTTTAATCAAATTTATTTAAATTTACGTAGAACCGAGTATGTTTTGAATATCATTTTCTAATGAAATGACTAATAGCAAACCTGTCTGGGGTAGTGAGGCAGATGTAACCGTTAAAAAATAATAAAAATACATGAAAGCAATTATTCAGGCTAACAGCCGTACCTACACCATATTTATCGATCAGCCCTTGGATATTTCAATCCCGTTACGCGCTTCAAAAGATAATGTTAATGCATGGTATCTGCCACCACCAAAAATATATCCAGCCAAAGTGAAAGGATGGACAGGCAGCATCAAGGAAGGTGCTGCAGTCAATTTTAATACGATTGAAATTAATCCACACGCCCACGGAACACACACCGAATGCGTTGGACATATTACGAAAGAAGTCTATACAATTAATAGCTGTTTAACGCAGTTTTTATTTGTAGCAGAGGTTATTACTGTAGTTCCAGAATTTTTAAATGGCGATTTTATTATTTCCGAAAAACAATTGCGCTATGCGATAGGCAATAAAAAAAGAGAAGCGGTAGTTATCCGAACACTACCTAATACCAACGATAAACTAAGTCGACAATATGCACATACAAATCCACCATATCTTACAGAGGCTGCGGCGATTTACCTTCGAGAAAAGGGCGTTAAACATCTATTGGTTGATACGCCAAGTGTAGATAAAGAAAAGGATGATGGGCAGCTTTTAGCGCATAAAGCCTTTTGGAATATTGGCGGTGAAATTCGTATGGATGCGACGATTACAGAACTTGTTTTTGTGCCAAACTCTGTAGAAGATGGGAAATATATTTTAAATATATTAATTGCGCCATTTGAAAATGATGCCTCTCCAAGTAAGCCAATTTTGTACAAATTATATGATAAAGAAAGCCTAAAACCCTGATGATTACAATTGATGTCATACAATCCTATTGTTTAAAAAAGGAACAAACTACTGAAGAATTTCCTTTTGATGAAAGTACCTTGGTTTATAAGGTATTAGGAAAAATATATGCACTCTGTCCTTTAGAAGCTTGGGAGCAGGGCAAGCCATCTATTACATTAAAATGTGACCCTGATTATGCTGACGAACTTCGCAACGACTATGACGCCATTCACTCTGGGTTTCACACCAATAAAAGACATTGGAACACAATTTATTTAAGCAACTGTCAATTTTCCCCTGAGTTTCTTTTTGAACTCATCGATCATAGCTATGCCATGGTTGTTAAAAATATGCCTAAAAAATTAAGAAGTCAACTCATATCAATTTATTAAAGTTTAAAGGGCTCGTTGCAGAGACCACTGGGCTTTTTAATACGATAGAATCATAATAAAAGGGGCGTATCTTATGCGGATCACTCAAAATGAAAAAGTTTTCTCACAAAAGATAGTGATTGGTAAGTAGTAGCTTACAACCTGTTTTAAACTTTAAGACTGAAGCTCGGTAAAATATTTATAAAATAAAGGAATTGTTTCGATTCCTTTAAAGTAGTTAAAAAGTCCAAAATGTTCGTTAGGGGAGTGGATGGCGTCACTGTCCAATCCAAAGCCCATCAAAATAGTTTTACTCTTTAACTCTTTTTCAAAGAGTGCTACAATGGGAATACTTCCGCCCCCACGTTGTGGAATTGGCGCTGTCCCAAACGTGTTTTTGTAAGCCATCGCAGCGGCTTTATATCCAATAGTATCAATAGGAGTTACGTAGCCTTGACCGCCGTGATGCGGAGTCACTTTTACAGATACGCCTTTTGGTGCAATGCTCTCAAAATGAGATTTAAAAAGCTGTGTAATCTCCTCACAATCCTGGTTAGGAACAAGACGCATTGAAATTTTCGCATAGGCTTTACTCGCAATTACAGTTTTGGCACCTTCTCCAGTGTAGCCACCCCAAATACCATTCACATCTAGTGTTGGACGGATAGAATTGCGTTCGTTGGTTGTGTAGCCTTTTTCGCCATAGACCGCATTAATTTCTAAAGATTTTTTATAGGCTTCTAATGAAAAGGGTGCTTTTGCCATTTCTGAGCGTTCTTCGTCAGATAAGTTTTCGACCTTATCATAAAAGCTAGGGATGGTAATGTGATTATTTTCGTCATGCAAAGAGGCGATCATCTTGGCTAATATATTAATAGGGTTTGCTACGGCACCGCCATAAATCCCAGAGTGTAAATCCCTGTTGGGTCCTGTTACTTCGACCTCGACATAACTTAATCCTCTTAGTCCTGTGGTAATAGATGGGGTGTCTTTAGCAATCATTCCGGTATCCGAAATTAAGATGACATCGTTTTTTAGTTTGGATGCATTGTTTTTGACAAATTCAGCTAGGTTTTCACTTCCAACTTCTTCTTCGCCTTCAATCATAAATTTGACATTACAAGGCAATTGATCCGTTGAGGTCATAAACTCAAGTGCTTTGACATGCATATACATTTGTCCTTTGTCGTCACAAGCACCACGTGCAAAGATGGCGCCTTCAGGATGGAGTTCTGTTTTTTTAATGATAGGTTCAAAAGCAGGGGAGTCCCACAACTCAATAGGATCTGCAGGTTGCACATCATAATGACCATACACTAGAATTGTTGGGAGTTTAGAATCTATCATTTTTTCGCCATAAACGATAGGAAATCCTTTTGTTTGACAAATTTCAACAGTATCACAGCCGGCTGTTTTTAGACTGTCGGCCACAAAGTCGGCCGCTTTAAAGACCTCTTTACTATAGGCTGAATCCGCACTCACAGACGGAATTTTAAGAAGTTCGAAAAGTTCTTGAACAAAGCGATCTTTGTTTGAATCATGATATGATTGTAGTGAATTCATAGTTTTTTTTTGTAAATGTAAAGCTACAAAAATCATCCTAGAAAATAGTTCACTGTACTATTTGTATTTATAAACTATTGTTTATATTTGCGTCCCTATTAAATGTATGTTTAGCGGGCGTGGTGGAATTGGTAGACACGCTAGACTTAGGATCTAGTGCCGCGAGGTGTGGGAGTTCGAGTCTCCCCGCCCGCACTAAACAAAAAAAAAGCTTCTCATTTTGAGAGGCTTTTTTTTTTGAGTCAATAGTTCAGGATTTTGATCAAGAGACTTAATAGTAGTTCTACAACTGCTATTTTAATGACTTAACAATGTGTTCAGTAAATTAAAAATTATTTACCAATATGAAGGGTATTAATCCCCAAGAATAGTTTTCCTAAATTTTATTAAACTTTATGTGAATACTATTAAAAACTTGGCGCCGCCAGTTTATAATGACACCTCTTTTCTAAAATTTAGCGTTCAATTTTAACTTTTCTTTTGAAATCAAATTATTAATATAACTTGCTTTTTGCAATATATAATTTAAAGAAAATCAATTATTTTTACGAATTTCTCAATTTTATTAAAAAAAAATATATATTTGTTAAATTAATTTAACCCCCAAAAATTATGAAAATAAAAAACTACTTATTTTATGCATTGATTTTTGTATCAATGTCAACACTAGCACAGACTTATGAAGTTAGTGGAATTATAACAGATGATTATAATGATCCTTTATCGACAGTCTCTGTAAGTGTTAAAGGAACCACAAACGGAACTTCTTCTGACCTTGATGGTAGCTATGCTTTGAGTGTTACACAAGGCGATGTTTTAATTTATTCTTTTGTAGGATTTAATTCTAAAGAAGTAACAATGGATGGTAATTCAACAATAGATGTTGTTTTATACTCAGGAGTTTCTTTAGATGAAATTGTTATTGGATCAAGAAATGTAAAAAGGACAGCCATTGACACTCCGGTGCCAGTTGATGTTATTGATATTTCTGAATTAACAGCAATAGGACCTCGAGTAAACTTGAACCAAATATTGAATTATGTTGCGCCTTCATTTGCATCAAATACGCAAACTATTTCTGATGGAACGGATCACATTGATCCAGCATCACTAAGAGGTCTTGGTCCAGATCAAGTACTGGTTTTGGTAAATGGAAAAAGAAGACACACCTCATCATTAGTAAATGTTAATGGTACCGTTGGTAGAGGATCTGTTGGGACGGATTTAAATTCAATTCCGTCTGCTTCCATATCACGTGTCGAAGTACTAAGAGATGGCGCTGCTGCTCAGTATGGATCTGACGCTATTGCTGGAGTCATTAATATCGTATTAAAAAAGAACACAAATGAACTAACTGTAAACGTTACGGCAGGAGGGAATTTTTCTTCAAATGCAAACAGCTTTAAAGGCGGTGTTGATGGTGAAACCATTAATACAAGTATTAACTACGGGATTGATTTAGGTAAAAACGGAGGCTATATTAACTTCACAGGAGATATTGACACTAGAAAATCAACCAATAGAGTGGGCACTTTTACAGGTATGATATTTCATGGATATAACGCTATACAAAGAGTTGCCGTAAATAGTGGAGTTAATCCGGATGAACGGAATGTCTATATTTAGTCTTTATTTTTTTGATACTCTAGAGCTCACAAACAAATTAAACGCTAAAAGCCCCTAAATCGAGAGTGTTTTTTTTATACTTTTACAGCGTGAATAACTATAACGTTTTAATTGTAGGTGGTGGTGCAGCAGGTTTTTTTGCAGCCATAAATACGGCAACTCAAAATCCAAGCCTAAAAATTGCTATTTTAGAACGAGGTTCTAATGTCCTTTCTAAAGTGAAAATCTCAGGTGGTGGACGTTGTAATGTCACCCATGCTGAATTTATACCAGATGAGTTAATCTTAAATTATCCACGAGGTAAAAAAGAATTACGAGGACCGTTTCATTCCTATATGACAGGGGATACCATGCAATGGTTTGAAGATCGTGGCGTTCCTCTAAAAATTGAAGATGATGGACGTGTTTTTCCTGTTTCAAATTCGTCCCAAACTATTATAGATTGCTTTTTAGAAGAAATTAAAACACATCAAATAGACGTATTATTAAATCATTCTGTTCAGGGCATTAAGCATGTAAATGAAGCGTGGGAATTAGACACTACGAAGGGCATTTTTAGAGCGCCTAAACTGCTAATTGCGACGGGTAGTAATCCTAAAATATGGAAACTTTTAGAATCTCTTGGACATCAAGTAACCCCTCCAGTCCCTTCTTTATTCACCTTTAATATCAAAGATGCGCGACTTAAAACAATTCCAGGAGTGGTGGCTTTAGATGTTCATGTTTCTGTGGTCGATAGTAGTTTAGAATCTGAAGGGCCATTGCTAGTAACACATACAGGCCTAAGTGCACCATCCATTCTAAAACTGTCTGCTTATGGCGCTTTGGAATTAGCTGAGAAAAAGTATAAATTTCAAATTAAAGTGAATTTCATTAAACAAGAATTCTCTGATTGTGTAGAGCGTTTATTAGAAATTAAAATAGGATCCCCTAAAAAATTAATAATCAAATCAGCCCAGTTTGATCTTCCAAAACGTTTGTGGGAACAATTAGTGATTGCCGCACAAATCCCTAACAATTTGCGTTGGGCTGAAGCGAACAAACAGCAGTTACAAGCGATTGCTGCTCAACTCACGGAGGCCATTTTTAGTGTAGATAGTAAAAGCACATTCAAAGAAGAATTTGTAACGGCGGGTGGTGTGGAGTTGAAAGCTGTTAATTTTAAAACTTTTGAAAGTAAACAGTTTAAAAACCTATTTTTTGCAGGCGAGGTTTTAAATATTGATGCAGTAACCGGCGGTTTCAATTTTCAAAATGCATGGACCAGTGCTTTTATCGCGTCACAACAGCTCTCAAAATAACAATTAAATAAAGGGAAGTTAGTATCTTTGTCCCTCACGCCAATTTTATGATTATAAACGAATTCATTCCAAAACCCTATAAACATCTTTTAGATAGTGGAGCAGTTGCTTTTAGCGCTCCTAGTAATATTGCTTTGGTGAAATATTGGGGAAAAAAAGCGCATCAAATTCCGGCCAATCCGTCGATTAGTTTTACGCTGAATAACTGCAAAACAGCTACGACGCTAAGGTTTGAGAAAAAAAAGTCTGGAGGATTTTCATTTGATGTGTTTTTGGAGCGCAAATTACAAGAGGATTTTAAGTCTAAAATCGAACAGTTTTTCAAACGAATTGAACTTTATCTGCCTTTTTTAAAGGCATATCATTTTACGATAGAAACCTCAAATACCTTTCCACACAGTTCTGGAATTGCCTCTTCGGCATCTGGAATGAGTGCGTTGGCATTGTGTTTAATGCAAATCGAACAGCAATTAAATCCAGAGATTTCACAAGCATTTTTTAATAAAAAAGCATCTTTCTTAGCACGTTTGGGTTCAGGTAGTGCCTGTCGAAGTATTGAAGGGGATTTAATAGTATGGGGTGCCCATGATCAAATAGAAGGCAGTTCAGATTTAGTAGGAGTCAAATACCCATACGAAGTGCATCAAAATTTTAAAAACTATCGCGATACCATTCTTTTGGTCGACAAAGGCGAGAAACAAGTCAGCAGTACAGTTGGTCATAATTTAATGCATGATCATCCATTTGCTGATCAGCGTTTTGCACAAGCACACTCCAATATGGAGGATTTAATTACAGTATTGAAATCAGGGGATTTGAAAGCGTTTATAAGTATTGTAGAGCGCGAAGCACTCACGCTACATGCCATGATGATGAGTAGTGATCCGTATTTTATTTTAATGAAACCAAATACATTAGAAATTATAAATAAATTATGGGTATTCAGAGCAAAAACGGGACTTCATGTTTGTTTTACCTTAGATGCTGGTGCCAATGTTCATGTATTATTTCCTGAAAATGAAGCAAATGAAATTCAAGAATTTATAAAAACAGAGTTGGCAGTACATTGTCAAAACGGACACTTTATTGAAGACAAATTAGGCCAAGGTGCGCAACAACTAAAAATTTAATGTATCTTTGAACTATCATTAATCAGTGTGAATTTTAATTGTAATTCATCGTTATGAAAGGACCACTTTTTTATTCAAAAATATTACTCTTCGGAGAGTATGGAATCATCAAGGATTCTAAAGGACTTTCTATACCGTATAGTTTCTATAATGGTGCTTTGAAAATGGACGAAAATCCAAATCAATTAGCGATTGAGTCTAATCTAAATTTAAAGAAGTTTGTTCAGTATCTGTCAAAGATAGATGCTAATTTAGTAAGCTTTGAGTTAGAGCAATTGCAACACGATATTAATGCTGGAATGTATTTTGATTCGTCAATTCCGCAAGGCTATGGAGTTGGAAGCAGTGGCGCTTTAGTGGCTGCATTGTATGATAAATATGCACAAGATAAAATCACGGTTTTAGAAAATCTGACCCGTGAAAAATTACTGAAATTAAAAGCTATTTTTTCTGAAATGGAATCGTTTTTCCACGGAAAATCATCAGGGTTAGATCCTTTAAATAGTTATTTAAGTATTCCAATTCTTATAAACTCTCAAAATAATATTGAAGCCACAGGTATTCCTTCTCAAAACACCAATGGAAAAGGCGCCGTCTTTCTTTTAGATAGTGGTATCATTGGAGAAACAGCCCCAATGGTTGGTATCTTTATGGAGAAAATGAAACACGAAGGTTTCAGGACGATGCTAAAAAATCAATTTATAAAACACACTGATGCTTGTGTTGATGATTTTTTGAAAGGGGATATAAAGTCTCTTTTTAGAAATACAAAACAATTATCGAAAGTAGTTTTAAATCATTTTGCACCCATGATTCCCAAGCAGTTCCACACCATATGGAAAGCGGGAATTGAATCAAATGCTTATTATCTCAAACTCTGCGGATCTGGAGGAGGAGGGTACATTTTAGGGTTTACTGAAGATTTTCAGGCCGCTCAAAAAGCACTAACCGATTATAAATTAGAAGTCGTTTATAACTTCTAAATCTCTACTATGTTTACGTCAACTCAAAAACAGGTTATGCTAAAATTGTTTAGCATGTTTGTTGTGGTTAGAGGTTTTAATTTAGCATTGATCGTTTTTGCACAATACATTACAGCCATTTTTATTATGGCACCAAATCAATCCCTTTCAGAAATTTTATTTGACCGCCCTCTTTTTGCATTGATCTTAGCAACTGTTGGTGCTATTGCTTCAGGGTATATTATCAATAATTTTTATGACACCGAAAAAGATGTTATCAATCGCCCACACCAATCCATTTTAGAGCAATATGTAAGTCAAAACACAAAGCTAATTCTCTACTTTATAATTAATTTTATTGTCGTAATCATTGCGAGTTATGTGTCTTTTAGATCTGTTTTATTCTTCTCAGTTTATATTTTTGCGATTTGGTTTTATTCTCATAAAATCAAAAAAAGACCCATTATTGGAAACTTGATTTCTGCTATTTTAACCATTACGCCTTTTTTCGCTATTTTTCTATACTACAAAAATTATAGTGGTTTGATATTTGTTTTTGGATTCTATTTATTTCTTGTTTTATCCATGCGAGAATTGGTTAAGGATTTAGAAAATTTAAAAGGCGACCTTACGTTGAATTATAAAACAATCCCTGTAGTGTATGGAGAAAAAATTGCTAAAATTATGGTGGTTATTTTGGTTACAATAAATATTCTAGTAACCTGGTATTTAGTATCTACATACGATTTAGGTAAGATGGATTATTTCTTTTATGTGAGTATTAGCCTGCTTTCTGTTGTTGTAGCGTTTTTATTTTCAGCACAGCATCAACAACAGTATATGCGTATTCATATCCTTTTAAAACTCCTTGTTTTGTTAGGTGTTTTTAGCATTATACTATTAAATCCTAGCCTCATTCTCTCAAAGATATTATAACCAAAAAATTAGATGCATTGCCTATGAATGCGTTACATTTGCAAAAAATTAATCATGGCAAAAGAGAACAAGAAATCGGATAGACGTGTAGGGAAGTCTCGACCATCAAAACTGAAGGCTCCAGAAACTTCTTACACAAAGAAAAAGTCAACGACTTCTAAATCAAAAGCGAAGACGAATTCGAATCCTGATGAGATCCGTCTAAATAAATACATATCAAATTCTGGAATGTGTTCTCGTCGTGAAGCAGATATGCATATCAGTATTGGGAGTGTTATGGTCAATGGAAAAGTGGTTACCGAAATGGGTTACAAGGTTCGATTGGAAGATGAGGTTCGTTTTGACGGCGCGCGTATTAATCCTGAGAAAAAAGCTTATGTATTGCTCAACAAGCCCAAGGGTTTTGCTACCACAACTAGTGAGGGTAAAGGCCGTACGGTAATGGATTTAGTGGCCAATGCCTCCGACGCAAAAATTAGACCTATCGGCCGTTTAGGGCGAAACTCCTTAGGATTAATTTTATTCACTAATGATGAGCAATTGCATGCGAAGTTTACCAACTCCAAACATGGGGTGACACGTTTATTTCATATGGAATTAGATAAGCCCTTAAAATTTGAACATTTAAAAAGCATTCAAGAAGGCTTTAAATACGAAGGGAAATTTGTTTCGGTAGAAGCTATAAGCTATATTGATGGTACACCAAAAAATGAAATCGGGATCCAAATTAAAAATACGGGGAACACAATATTAAGAATGATTTTTGATCATTTTAAATATGAAATTGTTAAAATGGATTGTGTAACTATTGGCCCACTTTCAAAAAAGGATTTACCAAGAGGCCATTGGAAACACCTTACAGAACAAGAAATAAGTAATTTAATGATGCTTTAATTTCTGGGCAGAATTTTGATGGTATAATTCCCACACCAAAACACTTATTACGGGAATGTATTCCAAGCAGAGCATATACCATGTCTCGTTCACACTAAATTGATTGTAGGCAAAATAGCTAAAAATCAGCGTAAAACTCCACACGCGTGCGAACTTAAAATTGGTAAATACTGTAAGCAGCAACAGGCTTACAATATACCAAGGATGTACAGTAGTAGAAATCAAAAAATAGCCACTAAGTATCCATAATATTCTATGAATTAGCGCTGTTGTTGGTGTGTTATTTCGCAATAAAAAGTAACTGGTGTGTAACACGAGATAACTTACAACGACTAAGCCCATTACATGAATTAGTGTCACATTGGCGGTGGTTTCTAACACCCATTTTATGAGGTAATAAAAACTGGCGTTAAACTCAAATTTAGAGAACCAAAGCCCGATGGTTGCACTATAATTTTCGTAAAAATTTCCACTTAAAAAGGGAAGGAAAAGGAGTGTAAAAACAACTCCAATACTTAAATAAAATCGAATGCTTTTTTTCCAACCCAATTGTGTTAAGAATAACGGTAAGCTTAGAATCGGCACTAGTTTTACAGCGATCGAAAATGCCATTGTTAGAGCAGCCAAATGCCATTTTTTGGTATGTATATAATACAATGCCATGACAAAAAAGAAGAGCATCAAGCCTTCAAAATGAAGGTTGCCAGTCAGTTCGATAATCACTAATGGGTTTAATATATACCAATAGATATTTCTTGTAGGAAGCTGAAGTTTGCTTAGTAGTTTTTTTCCAAAAAAGAGAAGGCCCAAATCGGCGGCAATCAAAAAGAGCCTCAATGTTACAACCGCCCCTAAAACACTGTGTTTAGACACCATTGCTGCGATAATAAAAGGCAGTTGGTGTAGAGGAGGATAGTTTGAGTAATGACTAGCACTTAGCGGCCCCATGCCATCAAAAAGAGCTTTCATTTGTGGGAATAAATCAGACTGAGAAATTAGTAATGTATCAGGGTTAGTTAAGTAGGGGTTTAGTCCTGCAAGAATGAGTCGCCCATCCCATATAAAACGATAGAAATCTTGAGATAGATTTGGTAGTGCAGCTAAAAATACCATTCGTAATCCAACGGCTAAATATGTTAAGTGCTGTTCACTTATTTTAGGTTGTTTTAAAACCAAGTAATAACAAATAAAAAGTAGACTAAACAGCCCAAACAGTTTAAGATGTTCAAATCGTGCCAGATCATAAGCCCATACGGCATATAAAATCACACTGATGCTGCCCCAAATAAATATGGAGTTTTTTGAATTTATAAATGACTTATTGATGTCCACAAGTCAGGAGATAAGAGGTTATACTTTAGAGGATATCGATTTGAAAAACACAAATCCAAATCCTAGAAATAGCATTAAATGAAAGGGGAACAATCCAAAGTCACCACCTTGATCGCCTACGATGAAAGCGCTATACATTCCGAAACCAAAATAGAGCATCAAAAGGCCTTCAAAAACTACATGTACGGAGATGTTTTTTTTGAGGTATTTATTGGATTTCCAGTTATCACTTAGGGTATTAATGTTAAATTTTGGGGTGCGAACAAAATCACTGCGTTTGCCAAAATGACCTTCTAAAACAGCAATTGAATTGTGTAAAGAGAAGCCCATGGCTATCGAGAAAAATGTGAAAAATAAAACGATGTATTGAACAAAACTTTTTAGGCTAGAACCATGTGTTTTTTTATACATGAACCAATAGCAAATAAAAAAGATTAATGTACTAATCACAAAAAAGCTCATGACATAAAAGTACATTTTCAAATGCGCATATTCGTTTTTTATGTATAGCATTGGAATACTTAAGATTCCAACGATTAAAACATTTAAAAACATGGTACTATTTAGTAGGTGTAGTAAACTATGTAATTTTGTCTTTGCAGAAATGTTTTTACTTTTTAAAACGCGCCGCATCATCTTTTGAAAATTCTCAGCCCCGCCTTTGTTCCATCGAAACTGTTGTGACCTTGCAGCACTAATAGCCACTGGTAATTCTGCGGGAGTTTCAACATGTTCTAAGTACTTGAATTTCCAGTCTTTTAGTTGCGCTCTATAGCTCAAATCAAGGTCTTCAGTTAAGGTGTCACCTTCCCAATTTCCAGCATCAATAATACATGTTTTTCGCCAAACGCCTGCCGTACCATTAAAGTTGATAAAATGTCCTTTTGAGCTTCGCCCCACTTGTTCAAGCGTAAAATGAGCATCCAAAGCAAAGGCTTGTATTTTTGTAAGTATTGAATAATTTCGATTGATATGGCCCCAACGTGTTTGAACCACGCCTACAGCTTCATCTTTGAAAAATGGAATTGTTCTTTTGAGCCAGTCTGTTTGGGGTAGAAAATCGGCATCAAATATGGCAATATACTCGCCTTTTGCAATCACTAAACCTTCTTTTAGCGCTCCTGCCTTAAACCCGTCTCGGTTTGTTCTTTGAATGTGTTGAATATCAAATCCTTCTTTTTGTAAGGCGTTTATTAAAGTAGCTGTAGAGTCCACAGATTCATCTGTTGAGTCATCAAGAACTTGAATTTCTAATTTGTCTTTTGGGTAATCAATGCGAACAATGTTTTTCAACAAGCGTTCCATGACATAAATCTCGTTAAATACCGGAAGTTGTATGGTTATAAATGGAATTTCATCAGCGTTTGAAAAATCAAATTCAGGAGCGTTTTCTTCAACTTTTCCAGAGCCTAAATAATTAAATAACAGATTTAATTGCGCTAAAGCATACATAAAAATGAGTATGAGCGCTATAGAGTAAACTAAAATTATGATAATTTCTAAAAGCATTATTTAAGGCTGTATCTGAATATCCAAGTTAATATCTTAATTCCTGCAAATATACTACCTTTTACCGTACCAGAAACTTTTGAAACCCCTATTCTGTTGCGATATTTTACAGGGATTTCCTCGTAGGTAAATCTTTTTTTCAATATTTTAAGTTGCATTTCGACCGTCCACCCATAGGTTGGATCTTCCATCTTTAGTTCTAACAAGGTTGTGTACTTAATAGCTCTAAAAGGGCCTAAATCTGTAAATTTTGATTTAAAAAATAGACGCATTAAACCGGTTGCTAACCAATTTCCAAAAATTTGTTGCGGTTGCATCGCCCTTTTTTCACGAAGTTTTTCGACACGACTTCCAAGGACAAAGTCAATATCATTGTCAAGGATTGGTGCTATAATTTTACTAAGCTCTTCAGGATAGTCACTATAGTCGCCATCTAAAAACACAACGATGTCTATATCTGTTTTTTGCTGTTTGATGTAGTCGATTCCTTTTAGACACGCATTGCCATATCCGGGTTTTAGTTCGGATAAAACTGTGGCGCCGGCATCTTGTGCATTTTGTGCTGTAGCATCTGATGAATTGTTGTTAACTACGATAATTTCATTCACCACTGATGGAATATCTCGGATTACATTTCCTATCGAGTTTTCTTCATTATATGCTGGAATAATGACTTTTATAATGCTATTGACATGTGTAAGTTTATTCAAGACAGCACTTATTTATCTTGGAGTTGATCCATTAAATTCATCTCATTTCCAAGTAAGACCTCAGAACTTCCAATGCGTCCCTCTTCTGGGCCATTTTCTAATTTCAACACTCCTCTTGGACATACAGCGCTACAAACACCACAGCCAACACAACTGGCGCGCACAATATTTTCTCCTTTCTGAGCATAGGCACGTACATCGATGCCTTGTTCACAATAGGTAGAACAATTTCCACATGAAATACATTGACCGCCATTGGTCGTAATTCTAAAACGAGATTTAAAACGTTGAATAACGCCCATGTAGGCAGCCAACGGACATCCAAATCGACACCATACTCTATTTCCAAAAATAGGATAGAAACCGGTGCCAATGACCCCAGCAAAAATTGAACCAATCAAAAAGCCATAGATATCTTGTAGCGTTTGCACTTTCACACCAAGAACTTTGTAGGTTCCGGCAAAATACCCATATAAAGTCAAGCCTGTCATGAGTACTGCAAACACGAGCACACCATGTACGAGCCAGCGTTCTACTTTCCAAGAAAATAAGGATTTATCGGATAATTGTCGATAGGGGTCGCCTAAGGTTTCGGCGAGTCCGCCACAACCACAGACCCATGAACAATACCAGCGTTTGCCGAAAAAATAAACCATTACAGGCACAATAACTAGCGTTAATAGAACACCCCAGACTAAAATAAATAATCCAAACCCACCATTTGCGAGCAGTTCGTCTAAGTTCCATTTAAAAAAGAAATCATAGTCCAATGGAAATGCATTTTTAAAATCGTACCAAGGTTTTTCAAACCGAACGAGGATTTCGGGAATTAAAAATGCAAATACAATCTGAAAAAACAAGACAGACGTCGTTCTTAGTACTTGATATTTGTTATGACGATATTTGATATACATTCGAACGGCCATCACGGACATGATGACACAATATAAAAATCCATACAAAAACCATTGACTTGCTGGATTTCCACTGAGGGATTCACTTACTGGATCTACTAAATAAACCCAATTTATCATATAACTAGGTCTAAAATATAAAACCAAATAAAATAGAATTAAAAACACAAAAACGAACCATGCTATCCACCCTCTGTTGGTAGCACTGCTATGAAAAATATGGTTATTTTTTATGCCAGGTGGGCCTTTTAGGTTGAGCGCGGGCAGCATAAACATAAGTGCGCCCAAAATTGCGAGCCCAAAACTCAAAAACCAAAGACGTAGTTTATTTTGAACCACAATACCTGTCCCTGAAGATTTAACTATTTGATACGCCAAACTATGAGGTTTTGTCCAAATGACTTGTCCCCATTCTTTGTTTGTTTTGTGGTATGCATTGGCGGATTCTACTGCCTTTGCAATCGAATTGGCAAGATAAAAAGGCGTTGAAAATTCGGTATCAACAACACTGTTTTCCAAATCCGTAATAAATACGGAACTCGTGATATTGTTTAGTTTTATAAATTTTTCAAAAGTAGCGGATGTCAGTTTATATTGTCCCATGAATAGAAGGCTAATAAAAAGGACGGACACGGCAAGTATAAGGCCAAGACCAAAGGTTCTTAATGTTTTCATATCAGGATTTTAGGGTAAAAATTTGCGACCAACGTTTCTTTTTCAGTTCTAAATTCCTGTTGTTTTCGGAATTAAATTTCTTAAGAACATCGTGGTAATACGTATTATAAAATTCGGGGTCAAAATGGGCGATTTGTAAATGTTCAAGCACAAAGTCTACAGATTTATTTTGGTCGAGCCATCGGTTAAAAACCTCGTGTCGCATTCGAATTCCAAACGTATTAATTCCTAAGAATTTTTGTGTGGTTTTATCAAAAGCGATGGTCAAACATTTGGTTTGATCTTGATGCATCCAATGAAAATGAGATTCATTGGGTTTCATGTGTTGTTCACTATTGACCCAGCCATAGGTTTGATATTCAATATCAAAAAATTTGGCAGAGTTGAACCAATGTCCAGGCGTGTAAAGGGTTTCTTTATTGCAAATGGTTTGAGCGACAGTTTCGCCCATGATACGTCCTGTATACCAAACGGCTTCGATGGGTCTTCTGCCTTCAACGGCAACGCGTTGTTCTGCACAGTCGCCTATGGCGTAAATATCTTTGATATTAGTTTGCAGATTCCGATCTACTAAAATCCCTCGATTGGTTTCAATCGTGGAGTGTTCTAAAAATCCAATATTTGGTGAGACTCCAGCAGTAAGACCAACAATATCACAATCAATTTCTTCTCCTGTTTCTGCAATAACAATTGATTTTACATGGCCATTTGCATCTGAATTTATGTGTTTTAAATTTGACTCTAGGCGCAAGTTTATGCCATTTTTTCTAATCTCGTTGTTGATCATTTCACTTTCCCCGCTTGGTAAAATGGCACTCCAATAGCTGTCTTCTCGTACTAAAAAAGTGACAGGAATATGACGTGAATGAAACATTTCGGCAAGCTCAATGCCTATGAGTCCGCCACCAACAATAACCGCATGTTTACAAACGGTGTTGTTTGGTGCATAAGTTTCTATGGCATCTAAATCTTGTTTATGATACAGGTTTACTACGCCTTTTAAGTTTTGCCCCGGCCACCCAAATTTATTGGGTTTACTTCCTGTTGCTATGATGAGTTTGTCAAAAGAGAGGGGTTCTCCTTCAGAAAAAAGTAGTGTTTTTTGAGTGGTGTCAATTTGTGTTACAAATCCTTTTTTGAGTGTAATATCATTTTTTTTCCAGAACCAATTTTCATAAGGTTGTGTGTGCTTAAACTTCATGTGTCCCATATAAACATACATCAACGCTGTTCTAGAAAAGAAATAATCGGTTTCGGACGAGATGACCGTAATTTTTTTATTGGATAGTTTTCGGATATGCCTGGCAGCTGTAATTCCAGAAATTCCATTTCCAATAATAGCAATATGTTCCATACTAAATAAGTTTTTTGGGGATTAGTATTTAAGATCGATTTTCAAAACCGATAATTTTAGTGTTATAAAGTTAATGAATATATTTTAGATAATATGCTTCTAGTGTTTTGGGTGTTGCTCCAAAGAATTTTTTTAAGTGAATTACCCAAAAATGATACTGTAAGGTCCAGACGCCATTTGCTTGATACCGTCTCGAGGATGTTGTTAACCAATAGGGAAGCACTTTAAAATTATAATGCTTGTAGAGTTTGTAAATAAACTCGTTGTCCTCACAAATAATAAAATTCTCATTAAACCCCCCAAGACTATTAAAGACTTTTTTTTCTACAAATAAACTTTGATCGCCACCTCGGCAAGATTTCCAATTAAATTGAGTGCCCCATCCAGCTAATTTCAACCACCAATGTGAGCTGTTGAACCTCATTTTGAAACAGCCCGCTTTTGATCTTTTTTGTATTGCATCTACGATGTAGCGGTCGAAGTTTTCTGGCGGAATTGAATCAGCATGTAAAAAATAGAGCACTGTTCCTTTTGAACTCAAAGCCCCAAAATTCATTTGTTTTGCCCGTCCTTTTGGACTGTTTAGCCCTAAAACCTTTGGGTGATTCTTTGAAAATGCTGTGACTATTTTTTGAGTCCCGTCCGAGCTACCGCCATCCACAACTAGGATTTCTGAAATTAATTCTGAACTGGTATTACAATGTAAATAAGGAAGTAGAACCTCTAAATTTTGAGCCTCATTCAGTACAGGAATAATAATACTGATGTTATTCATTAAGCGACCAATTGTAATTTTGATGGTTAATTTTTGCTTCAGGGGAAATTTGCACAGTACTGTAAGTGTTTAAATAGTCTATAAAATCATCGCCTTTTGGGAAATCAGATTTAAACCATTTGAAAATTTTAGAAATGGTAATTTTTGATGGGGTTATACTATTTTTTGTGGAATCATTGATAAATTCATGTGCGGCTTGGTCGAGTTGAATGTCTAGTGACTCGGACTCGAAAGCACAGTTCAAAAGTTTTGGACAGGATTCAGAAGCACATACAATTGCAAAATGAATTCGAGAGTCACCCATAGGTCTTAAAATTTCATGTTCAATTGTATTTAGTGATAGTGTTTTACCACCGATGTTAATGAATTTTTGACCCCATGGGTTTTTTAAATCCTTTATGCTTTTTGTGGGGTAGTTGTCAAGGACCAATTGAATGGTATAAGCATTATAAGCATTAATCCAATAGGCTTTCTTTTCTGAAATACTCCAATTATTCTTGGGTGTATTTGAGCTTAAATCATTAAGATAAGCATTCAAAACGGCGCGATTGTTCTGTAAACCTCTATAGTTTACAGCGCCATTGTCAGTTACATAAGACTGTAAAACCTCGGTCCATTTGGAATGGTCCATTGCTTGTGTATTGGCAATCCAAGAATATATTAGAAAACTGTAGATGAGGAGTCGTTTCATAATTTAGTAATGTGGGTGTTAACAGCAGCCACCACCATCATAATGAAAAGTGGATTCACTAAAATAGATGTCGTCTCGGTTCAAGTTTTTCAAGGCATTCGCTGTTTTATCACAAATGGCCAAAGGTTGATTTTTTAATAACACATGGCCTGCTTTATCGTCAAAATAATCGGCTTCTCCATAATAGATCGCTGCTTTTCCTGTAAACACACAAGGCCCGTCGCTAGGCATAGGATCTTTTATCGCTGCCACTTCTATCGATTCAATATAGATCAATTCGTCGGTGTTGTATTGAAGTGGATCTAAAATTCGATACGGTTTTCGAGCTCTTATTTCGATGGTTCCAAATCCAGCATCTGTGAGCATTTTTACATATTCTGCAATAGGAATACTGCCGCTTAAACACAAAGCCCGTAGGCGATCATCTTCGCGAAGGGTATCGTTCATGGGTTGCTCACAGGTAGGATCGCTCATGACCAGTTTTCCGTGAGGTTTCAAAACGCGGTACATTTCTGAGATTGCTTTTTTGAGATCTTCGACCTTAAAAATATTAAACAAACAGTTTTGTGCCGCAACATCAATACTATTGTCTTCAACAGGTAAATTGAGTGCATCTCCTTTTTTAAGCCTCACAAATTCTTTGTTAAACCACGGATTTTGCGCCTCAGCTTCAATAAAGTTTTTCTCTGAAGCTTCCAGCATTTCATCAACGACATCTACGCCAATCACGCCGTTTTTTTGACGACTGAAATACGCAAATTGTAGTAATTCCATACCACCACCAACACCAACATACAGTATTTTTGGAGTGTTCGTCAGGTCGCGAGCATGAACCGTACTTCCGCAGCCATAATTCATTTCTTGCATGATTTTAGGAATTTTCAGTCCTGGGAGTTCCCAAATAGGGTTGGTCGTACAGCAAAGTCCAACATCAGGACTGAGGGCTGCTTCTTTGTAAACATCGTGGGTAGTATCTAGGTAGCTCATTTATAGGGTTTTTATTAATTCTTTAAATAGTGTAATCATATTCGGTTCGGCTTTGGCAGCCATTTCAATAATTTCAGAAATATCAATGGGTTTTAAGTGTTCTGGGTCGCATTCATCTGTTATTACAGAAACGGCTGCCACCTTTAATTTTAGGTGATTTGCCACAATAATTTCAGGTACGGTACTCATACCTACGGCATCAGCACCCATCAGTCTCAACATTTTATATTCTGCACGCGTTTCGAGTTGTGGTCCAAAAACACTTACGTAAACGCCTGAATGTAATTTAATATTGTTTTTATGGGCAATGGCCTTAAAGCTGCTGTTTAGTGCGGTGTCATAAGGCGCACTCATATCTACAAAACGTTCGCCTAATTGCTCCACACCTTTGATTGCTAGAGGGGAACCGCCTTGTAAATTGATGTGATCTTCAATAAGCATCAATTCGCCTTTATTGTAGTCTAAGTTTAAAGCACCAGACGCATTAGAAACTAATAGCGTAGAAATGCCTAAGTGTTTCATAATTCGTACGGGATAGGTAACGTCCTGCAGGGTGTAGCCTTCATATAAATGAAATCGACCTTGCATCACAATTACTTTTTTACCTTCTAGAATACCATAGATTAATTTCCCTTTATGAAATTCAACGGTTGCGGTTGGGAAGTTTGGGATATGGTTGTAGCTCACTTCTTTAATAATCTCAATGTGATTCAGAAGTTGTCCTAATCCTGTGCCTAGTATAATTCCGATTTCAGGAGCATCAAAGCCTTTCTCTTTCAAGTAATCGGTTGTTTCTTCAATGAATTTTATCATAATGCGTTAATTTTTTTTAATAACTCTGGATATCCCTGTAAGTCTTCAAATGTATCAATGTCATTCAAGGCTTCCAAAAGTTTAACATTTTGTTGTTTTAAATTTTTTAATGTGTCTTCCAAGACACTACTAGTCCCCCATTTTTTATGTTTAAATAGTGCAGGGTACAGTATTTTCATACCTAATAAATAATACCCACCGTCTAATGAGGGTCCAACAACGAGCTCATGATTTTCTAAAGCCCTAAAAGCGTCCTCTATGTTTGAGGATTTTAGAGCAAACAAGTCGCTTCCCACAATCACTACATTTTTATAACCATCTTTGAAAGCCGTCTCAAAGGCGTAAGCCATACGTGCGCCCAAATCAGTTCCTTTCTGTAGTTTTTTTTGATAATGGCTAGCAGCCCATAAGTCATTGTATTGAATGTTTTCAGAGTAATATACAACTTTATCTTCAGACCGTTTGTCAAGCACAGCCTTTGTGTGGTCGAGAAGTAAGGTATAGGTTTTCAATGCTTTTTGATCCCCAATAGTTTTGGAAAGTCGAGTTTTGACTTTTCCTAACTCTGGATTTCTTACAAAAATGATGATCAGATTTTTATTCATACACTTTAACTCCTTTTAGTAAGTAAGCCCCCCATGTTTTGGAATAGGCGTGTACGTTTGGGGTTTGTTTTTCATTACAATAAACGGATTTGTCGGAGTTTACCCATTCAAAAATACCGCCATATAAGTTGTAAACTGCTGTATAGCCTTCGGCAATGAGTTTTTCCCCAATCTTTTCGGAACGTACTCCGATGGAGCAATAGACCACAATCATTTTTGTTTTGTCTTGGACTTGATTTATAACTTTTGAAATTTCAAAGTCTTCAAATCCAACCTGAATTGCTTTGTCTAGATGACTGATATTATACTCTGCTATTTCGCGCGCGTCCAGTAAAAGGGGAGGTGTTTCTAATTCACTAAGGGCCTCCACATTAATATAAGGTACGGAGTGCGTGTTAAATTTAGTGAGAACATCAGCGATAGAAGGCTGTGCAAATCCATTTGCTCCGAGCATAATAAAACTCATAAAAAGTAGTCTTTTGATCATATTATACGACGGTTCCTTGACAACTGCTTCCTGCGCCAGCCGTGCAGCCATAACAGTGTTGCGACACACAAATAGTGCGTTTGCTTAGTATATCTTTATTAAAATCGCGAATGTGTTGCACGGGACTATCAACTTTTAGTTCAAGCATTTGATTAAAGTCACAATCATAGAGCCAACCGTCCCAACTTACAGATAGTGTGTTGGTACACATCACGTTGTCCACGGCTGCCGGATTAAAGGCGTCTACTAAATTGTACATATAGTCTTCATAATTTTCAGAAGCAATGAGGTAGTCTAAAAATCGTGAAATAGGGAGGTTCGTAATAGAAAATAGATTATGAAATTGAATATCAAAATTTGTAGCTAATGCTTTTTTAAAATCCGCTTCTAATGCCATTTGATCTCCAGGCAAAAAAGCACCGGAGGGGTTATAGACCAAATCTAATTTCAGTTCAGAATTGGGCATGCCATACCCTACAGCATTTAGCATTCTCAAAGCTTTGATAGAGGCATTAAACACGCCATCCCCCCGTTGTTGATCTGTTTTGCCTTCGGTCCAGTGCGGCATCGATGAAATCACGTGTACATTGTGTTTTTTGAAAAACTCAGGGAGATCATTATATTTTTTATTGGCCGTAATGATGGTCAAATTGGAGCGCACAATCATATCTTTAATACCAACTTTTGAAGCTTCTTCTATAAACCACCTAAAATCGGGG